>Ga0209700_102388_pt1 | contig 38123 bp, 27 predicted proteins | sample SiratroredBW_FD_187528 | JGI IMG/M metagenome (GOLD analysis project Ga0209700, IMG submission 187528) | Root nodule microbial communities of legume samples collected from California, USA - Siratro red BW (SPAdes) (version 2) | ecosystem: Host-associated > Plants > Roots > Nodule | place: USA...
TGACTTTGCAAACAATCATCGAGGTAGGTATTCGGACAGTATTCCACCAGCAAGGGAAGTATATTCCAGTAGCGGATACGAGGTTTGTCTATAAATCACTCTAATTAATGCTTTTGGGAAATTAAAATTAAATGAAATTATACATATTTATTACATTAGTTATTATATTGTCTTATATAAGTAAAAAATGTGGAAATTTTTTAATTTTTTTAATTAACAGGATGAACTGGTGTGGGGAGCAGCATGGCTTTATCGTGCGACCAACATGACAAAATACCTTGATTACCCGGGAGGAGTGAAAGACAGTGGTGGTGCAAGAACAGAGTTCAGTTGGGATGATAAGTATGTGGGTGCACAGGTTCTTTGCAGCAAAGGTATCATTCAATTTTCACAAATGGTATTCAATGTTTTTAGTATGTGAATTTGGATTTTGAATGTTTTTGTTTTTCATTATTGTAAAGTTTATAGAATGTGTGTGGTTTTAATTTTAAAATATGATGATATTAATGTTAGAGATTTTACATTGACCAAAGATAAAATATTTTAATAATTTATAAAATATATAAATTTTATTTTACAAGTCGGTTTTATAAAATTATTAAATTATTCATACATTAAGTTAAAAAGTTCGTACGAGTTTAAAAGTTTCCTTACGAGAAAATGTTAAGAATTCCATTTCTAAGAACTGAATTTTAAATGTAATTTGATGTATATGATGCAGCTTGTTTTAGATGGAAAAGTGGAGGCATCAGGAATATGGGCTCAATACAAGGCACAGGCAGAGGAATTCATATGCTCCTGTGCCCAGAAATCATACCAAAATGTGCCAAAAACACAAGGTGGTCTCTTTTGGTTCTTACCATGGAACAATAACCAATATGTTGCAACTGCAACATTTGTGATGTCTGTTTATTCCAAATATTTATCTTCAAAGCGTTCATCCCTCCACTGCAGTGGTGGTGTTGTTACTCCTCGTGATCTCACTTCTCTTGTTCGTTCCCAGGTACTTAATATAATGCTTACCAATGTTTTATGCCAACAAGTCTTAGAAAAGGTGACATGTCTGAAAGTTTTGTTACTATATATATAGGTTGACTACATTTTGGGTTCTAACCCTAAAAACATGAGTTACATGGTTGGATACGGGTCAAATTTCCCACAACAGATTCATCACAGAGGAGCATCAATTGTATCAATCACAAGAGATCCTACCCCAGTATCATGCAAAGATGGCTTTCAGGAATGGTTCTATAAGAATGCACCCAACCCTAATTTGTTGGTTGGTGCAATTGTGAGTCCTGATATAAACGATAAATATGAAGATAGTAGGAACAATTTCCAACAGGCTGAGCCAGCAACTATTACTTTGGCACCTTTGGTTATCTAGCTTAATTTGTAGACTTTCACCTTATATATACTAAACCAGTGTATATATAATATGATAAATTGACAATGAATGAAGGAAGCATTTTGAATAACATGTGCCTCTCTTTTATAACTCTTCGTTGAATTTGGATATGCAGTCTAATTACACATAACTCAATATTCAACAATTTAATATCTACACATTACGATAAATTATAGCAGCAGGCTTAAAAAAAATATATATTTACAAGCAAAATATGAAATAACAAAATAAACTAGATTTTTATATGAATCTTGGTTCATCTATTTGAATATGCATCCTTTTTGCTTACATATTGAATAAAATTACATTAAAAAAATAAGCAATATAAGATTTGATTTAATATACAATATACTCATCACAAAGGGTGAATATACATGTATTTGTCAGGGAAGTTCTCTTATAAAAGATTTAAAACCAATTGATCTTCTTGATGGATAAAAGAATAGAACATTTGTTTTTCTTAATTCTTACTTTTATTTTCTCTTCCTTCATTATGACTAGGATTGAAAGAACATTTAAAGAGAATTTGATTTGAGTTAAAGAGGGTTAACTTCTTTTTAAAATCATTATACTCGTTAAATAATAGTTATGTTTAAAAATTACTCAATTTAGTTCATTTATAATTTATTTTCTAATTATTAATTAATAATTTATTAAATTAAATATTATATCCTTTCACTTGGATGTATGTGACATTATCTAAAACAATAGAAAAATAAATAAATTAATTTAATATAATGCACATTTACATAATCAAATTGTCCTATGACTATAACGTGGGTTGTTACAATTAGATAGAGACTTACATTTACGTAAGCAAAAAGGATGAGAATGTAGAAAAAACTTAAGTTAGGAGATGACACTAATATAATAAAAATTAATACATAATTTAATATAATTATAATTATAAAAAATCACATATTAGATGATTGTCTTTAAATTTTTTAAATTCTTTTTTTATTAGTAAAAGAATGCAATATATTTAAAAAGTGACAATAAACAATAAGTAATAATTATATTTGTTATTCAGGTTAATGTTTTCTAACATGTCAATCATTATATATATATATATATATATATATATATATATATATATATATATATATTCTCTTTTTTATCTTTTATTGTCTCTCTTTTCTTGTATAAGATTACTTGATTTAACTTTCCTGTATAAAATATAGTAATTATGGTTTTTTCTATTCAAATTACTTCTTTTTTTATTTTATATCTCACTTCGAATCTAAGTGTTCATTATCTATCTTTTAGCTTTCTCAACTTTTTAACTTTGCATTTGCATATATTCTAAAAAATATATACTGCATACCTCTCTCAAATCTCTCCAATACCAAAACCCATGTCTATTATTTTGTCTAAGTTCAAATCTCCCTTTGATCCATATTATAATTTAAAATTTCTTTCCATAATCTCTATTGGTTTATTAAGCCTAGTCTCCTCTCCACATAACCAATAAAGTTATATTGAAGAGTTTGATATCATTAATCCGTAAGCCCTCTTCTTCTTTGGGTTTACACATATCTCCCCACTTTGTCCATGCTATCTTTTTTTCCCAGCACCTGAACTCCACACGAAGTTTCTTTCAATTTTTCATTTTTATTGTCTTACTGTGTTGGTATTTTTTAAAAAGACAAAAAATAAAGAGATAATATTCTGATAACATATTTTATCAAACATACTTTACCAGTAAAAGATAGGGATCTCCCTTTTTACCTTTGTAATTTATTCTTAATTTATTCATAGCTCTTTGCCATAAATCTTGTTTCTTGGAATTCCCTCCAACCACTATACTCAAATATGTAAAAGGCACTATGATACAATTGCAATGTAATATTCTCGAATATCTAACCATTTCATGCTCATGTACACCTAATCCACCTATCTTACTTTTGTGAAATTTTATCTTTAGTCTTGACGCAATTTTAAAACACTTTAGAATACTCTTGATGGTGGAGGTATCGTTATCACTTGCCTTACAAATGAATACATTGTTATCAACAAACTGTATAATACTCACTTCTACCTCCTTTTCCCTTATTTTCATTTCTTTTAACATGTTAGTCTTGATTGCTTGTCTAACTATCTCCATAAGACCTTTTATAACTAATAAAAACAAAAAAAAAATGTTAATGGATTCCTTTGCCTTAGGCTTTTAGTAGTCTTAAATTTTTAAGTTGGGATTCCATTAACTAACATAGATATTGTGGATGATTCTAAACAACACCTCATTCACCTAATCCACTTGGTATGAAAACCTAATCTAACTATCATATAACTAAGAAAATCCCACCTTAGGTAGAAATTCACCTTGATTATTACACAACTCTTTTTCCTTCTTATGATTTCCTAGACCATTTAATTGACCACTAACACACTATTTAACATTCCTCTACCCTCTATGAATGCAATATGGGATGGATCTATTATCTTATTTAAAACACCCTTCAAGCTAATAAATAAGTTTAGATATTATCTCTTATATGTAGCCCACCTGTGAAATTGGTCTATACTTGTCCAAACTTATGAGATTGTCTACTTTTAGGTATTAGTGATGCATTACAGCCCCTTAGAAAATATCCATTAGTTTGGAAAGATTTTACTGCTTTCATGACATCACTTTTCATTACCTCCTATATTTCTTGATAAAACCAAAATTGAATTCATCATGTCCAGGACTTTGGTACTATCACACTATCTCCTTAACTTCTATTTTATTATTTGTCTTATCAATGAATTATTATTCTTGGTCGATATGATTTGAAAATCAATATTGTCTAGCTTGACATCAAAACTCTAATATTTGTCATTCTCTCTTGAAAAAAAAAAACTCTTTTATCTTATCCTTGACTACTCTATATTCCTCACATAATTTCCCTTGAAACTTTACTATTTTTATCTCATTTTTTATTCTTCTCCAATTAATCATAGAGTGACAATATTTAGAGTTAATATCTTTATCCTCAATCAATCTAACCCTTACCTTTTGTTTTTAATCCGCCTTTATTCAATGACTTATAATTTGTAGATTTGAGAATACTATTTTCCCTTAGTTCTCTTCCATCAACATCTAAATTACAATTATCATCTTACTGTTCAACTAATCTATTTTCTTAATACTTTTTTGTTTTCTATGATTTATGTTTCCAAATATGTTTCTATCCACTCCTTTGAGTCTTGTTTTAAACTCTTCATTTTTGTTTCTAAGTTTTATCATACCATACCCACTTACCTCTTAAGTATTTCAACGTGTACTTACTAACTCATCAAACTTAGTTGCATTTATCCATACATCTAAAATTTTAAATAATTTCACATCCCAATAAATATGTGTGGTTTTCAAGACTAAAGAACAAAGATTTGACACCACTCTTTCTTGTACATATTGTTTACATTTCTAACCAATTCATAGATATAAGAATTCTACGCAACTACAATTAGTCATTCTATTTGATTTATACCATGTATATTTTTTCTAACTAGTTTGTTTTACACTATTAACTACTCCTTTTCATCTCAAAAAGTACAAAAGGCTAATTCAATGAATGACCTATCTAAAATAATATACTTGCTATTCTACTTATGGTTGTTCACATTTGAGTTAGTGCTACTTGGAACTTGGGCAAAGTAAGTTTCACTCAATGTGGATTACTATGCTGTATAACCGATGAAAATGCTAAAGTAGTCACTTTTGTAAGAACCACTGGTCACTAGAACTCACGCTTGTGATTGTAAAGGAAGCGCACACAAAGATCAATAAAAACCAATGGCTTGCAAGCACTAATTCAATATTTATCTTAATGTCAATACCCTTTCTAACTAGATATATATGAAATTAGAATTATTAAAATTTCTCTCAATATTTTGAAATACCTTAGGTTAAAAATAAAATAAAAATGCTATGTCACGAGTGTTGTGAGACATGGAGATTTTGAGTATGAGTGCTTCGGCATAAATTTTCCAGTAGCTGCATCGTCATTATCTAGAATTGAAGACCAGTTCAAAAAGTTGAAACCGTAATGACACGCAAGCAAACATCACCCTCGATAAAATAAAGCTACCTCTTAAGCTCTTGAAAGAGAGAGCCCAACAACTCGAAAACAACCGCGAAATTCTTCTATCTCTAACAACAAAACCACTAGAATAATAAAAGGAAGACCCTGCTCTCATTCTCTTTCTCTTTATTCCTTTTACTTGTTCGTCGAAACTGAATCAGAATCAAAATCTATCGCATCGCAAAACCATAGTCTTCGCATGCGCAATCGAGCGCCGTAGAACAATGGCGTCTCCGGAATCGATCTTTCTAGAAGATTTCGGGCAGACGGTTGATCTCACGCGCCGCATCCGCGAGGTTCTGCTCAACTATCCGGAGGGAACCACGGTCCTCAAGGAGCTTATACAGAATGCAGACGACGCCGGCGCCACCACCGTCTCGCTCTGCCTCGATCGCCGCTCCCACCGCGGCGACTCGCTGCTCGCGAACTCTCTCGCGCAGTGGCAGGGACCTGCGCTGCTGGCCTACAACGACGCCGTTTTCACCGAGGACGATTTCGTCAGCATCTCCAAGATCGGCGGAAGCGCCAAGCACGGACAGGCCTCCAAGACCGGTCGCTTCGGGTAATTTCTTCTTCGCCGCGGTCTAATTCAGCTTCTTCAATTGAACTGTGATTATGTTGATTGATGTTGTGTGTTTGTTTTATGTTGATGATTGGTTCAATCCAAGGAGTGAAGTTATTGTAGTTGTCGCTGGAATATAGCGAGAGAAGTAATGTGTGGTTGTTGACAAAGGAGTTGTGTTGTTATGTTCTATTTTTATTTTTTTTTATAAATGATTTTAGTATTTTATGCGTGTTTGTGAGAAGTTTAAAAATATAGTGCACTGGTTTTGCTGTGAATTTTTTGTTGTTGTAGTTGTAACTGGAAAATATGGTGAGAGAAGTGATGTGTTTGGTTGTAGGCGATTGACGAAGGAGTTGTGTAGTTATGGATTTTGATTGTTTGTTCTAGCTTGTTCGTGTTTTGTAAGAACTTCAAAAATATAGTACGCTTGTTTAGGGGTAAATTTTTTGTTGAAGTTGTAACCGGAAATTATGGTGAGAGAAGTGATGTGTGGTCGTTGATGATTGATGAAGGAGTTGTAGAGTTATATAGAGTATGAATGTTTTTGGTATTTTATGAGAATGTAAAAGTGTGGTGCGATGGTTTGTTTTTGTTGATCATTTCCTTTTCATGTACGAGTGAACCGTAGGAACTGAAGCTGGACTTTCTGTACTGCAATGCCAACCAAGGCTCTGATAGTGAGATTCACGTGTGGGAATGTCATAATGATTTTTATTCATAAACTGAATGGGTGATGTTGTTGAATTGTAATTTTTGACATTTAGTGTACCTATAGATATAGTTGCACTCATATATTTCAAAAGAAAAGGAAAGTTGTCCAAGGAAGGACACTTAAATGCTAATCCACATATAGAGAGAAAGAGAGTAAAATGAGAGAAGTGCACGAATGATAGGAAGAGGGAGACAGAGAGAAGGGATTGGTGGTAATGAGGTGTTTGATATATAGGAGTCTTTTTATATCATTACTCTTTCAAAATTGTCATTTTGTTCAGTAACCAACGTTGCCAGCTTCCCTTTCTCTGTCTGTCTTTCTTTTTTCTGGAAAAAAAAATCATATTACCTGATGTTTGGGTTCTTTGCATTTCTCTAATTCTTGTCATTTTGTTCTGCATATGCATTTTAGGGTTGGCTTCAACTCAGTGTACCATTTGACAGATCTTCCCTCTTTTGTGAGCGGCAAATATGTTGTATTGTTTGATCCTCAGGGTGCTTATCTTCCAAGAGTTTCTGCAGCAAATCCTGGGAAGCGGATTGATTTCACTGGCTCATCAGCCCTCTCCTTTTACAGGGACCAGTTTTCCCCGTATTGTGCTTTTGGTTGTGACATGCAAAGTCCTTTTTCTGGAACTTTGTTTCGTTTTCCTTTGAGGAATGCAGACCAGGCAGCCAGAAGTAAGCTCTCAAGGCAAGCATATTCACCAGAAGACATTTCCTCCATGTTTGTTCAGCTCTTTGAAGAAGGAGTTTTGGCACTTCTTTTTCTTAAGAGTGTGCTGCGCATTGAAATGTATTTGTGGGATGTTGGAGAACCTGAACCTAAGAAAATTCATTCATGTTCTGTCAGTTCAGTATCTGATGATACAGTTTGGCATCGACAGGCACTGGTCAGATTGTCTAAGTGTTTAAATACTACTGCTGAAATGGATGCATTTACATTGGACTTCTTAAGTGAGAGAATAAGTGGTGATGAAGCAAAGAGGCAAACCGAGAGATTTTATGTGGTGCAAACCATGGCTGCAGCATCTAGTAGGATTGGCTCTTTTGCTACTACTGCATCAAAAGATTATGACATTCACTTGCTGCCATGGGCATCAATTGCGGCATGCATTTCTGAAAATTCACCAAACGTAATTTTCAATATCTTATGCCTTTTGTTGTTGCCCCAGCCTCCTCTCTCTCTCTCTCTCTCTCGAGCATACACACATTGAATTCTAGTTGTAACTATAACTTTGGATTTGCTTTTGGTTCTGCACCATTATTAACTGTCATCTTAGTGTGGAAGTGAACACAGTTGAAAGTGGTGGCCCATTTACCTATATTTTGGTTCATATGGCCCTGCAATTAATTTTGACTCCAATTGATGATTGAAAGTTAAGCATGTAACTCTGTCTGAAGTATAAAAACTTCTTGGGCTTGTTCAAAGAGTTTGAAAAGATTTCACTACTCTGGTTAGAGGTTTTGGGAGATCAATGGGGTGGTTGTTTCAGAGAGAAATGCAGTCATGCTGTTGCTTTTTTGTGTTATGGATATGGTATTTAGATGAGAGATGTACCTTTAATAGGCCATCAAGTGGACTAGAGCTATATAGTGTAAACTGATGTGTTACAGCTTTCTATGTTTTTTTGGTCCTCTGCTTTACTTTCTTTCTCTTTGTTCTTGTAGGATATGGTATTTTCTGTGGTATGTTGCTAGTTTAAATTCTTGATTGGTTTTTGTGGTTCTAGATTTACTTTTAGAATATTGCTTGAAACAAACTGCCATTATAGTGAATCTGTTATGATACGTAATGTTTTCCATGACGCATGATGCATCCATTGGAACTTGCTTTATTTTATAGGCGTCCAAGTCTAAATAAGAATATGATCGAAGTGATAAAGTCATAAAAATTGAATCTTTTACTGGCAGTGTAGACTGTAACAATGCCTTCTTGGTATATATGTCAGTGCATTCCAATCTTTGAAACTATCTTGTCTGACTTCATTTACAAGGCTACCTACTGTTCTACTGATAGTGTTGTGCTTTTTGCTTTTGGTACAAAAAGGAGATCTTTTTTCGAGATTTTATGTTAGCTGTTGACCAGTTGCATGAGATACTTCATTCCTGTGCCTCTCAACAAGCTATAGAGCTCTCTCGAAAACTTTTCCCTACTAACCTTCTTGCTTCTGACAGAAATGTAGAGAATAGATTTTCTTTTTTCTGATGTCAACAGGACTGGGTCAACTATTTTAAGTCATATACATTTAATATTTATGAAGAGGTATTTTGAGAGTGCAATTCACAATGAGAGACAACTAAATGTTCCCTGAAAGTATAGATTGGTTTTGTGGTGTGAACTACCTGGGTAAGAGACAAAAATGTTTCTTCGTTTTAGTTTATATCTCAATCCTTTTGGTACAGATTTGGAGTTTTTTGGAGTTTTTTGTTTATATAATATATATATATATATATATATATATATATATATGTATGTATGTATGTATATATATGTATGTATGTTTATGGTTTATTCCTCTTATTACTGTGTTGTGTTTTTCACAGAACAATATTCTCAGGACTGGTCAGGCTTTCTGTTTTCTTCCACTACCTGTTAGAACTGGCCTTAGTGTACAAGTCAATGGATTCTTTGAGGTCTCATCAAATCGTCGTGGCATCTGGTATGGGGATGACATGGACAGAAGTGGAAAAGTTCGTTCTATCTGGAATAGGCTTCTTCTGGAAGATCTTGTTGCTCCTGCATTTATGCATATGCTACTTGGTATTAAAGAATTACTAGGGCCAACAGACATTTACTATTCTTTATGGCCTGTTGGCACTTTTGAAGAGCCATGGAATATATTGGTTCAACAAATATACAAAAATATTGGGAATGCTACAGTTATGTATTCAGATGTCAATGGAGGAAGCTGGGTATCACCAAGTGAAGCCTTTCTTCATGATGAAAAATTCACCAAAAGTGAAGACCTCAGTTTGGCTTTGATGCAGCTGGGAATGCCAGTTGTGCATGTGCCTAATTCATTGTTTGATATGCTTTTACAGTATAGTTCAAGCAAGGTGGTTACATCTGGTACAGTACGTCAATTTCTTAGAGAAAATGGTACATTTAATTGTTTGAGCAGACAGTACAAGCTTCTATTGCTTGAATATTTCCTAGAGGACTTGGTTGACGATGATGTTGGAAAAGAGGCGTATGATCTGCCTTTACTTCCTTTAGCTAATGGCAATTTTGCATCATTTTCAGAAGCATCAAAAGGAGTGTCTTATTTCATTTGTGATGAATTAGAATACAAACTTATGCAGCTGGTTTCTGATAGAGTTATTGATCAGAACATTCCTCCTAATATATTGAGCAGACTCTCTGGTATTGCGATGTCCTCAAAAACCAATGTCATTCTTTGCAGTATTCACCATTTTGCACAGCTATTCCATGCATTTATGCCAGGAGACTGGAAATATAGAAGTAAAGTGTTCTGGAACCCTGACTCTTGTCAAAAGCCAACATCATCATGGTTTCTGCTATTCTGGCAATATATAGGAAAGCACACTGAAATACTACCACTATTTAGTGATTGGCCAATTTTGCCTTCCACATCGGGGCATCTGTTAAGACCATCCAGACAATTGAAAATGATCAATGGAAGCAATGTCTCTGATACGGTACAAGACATCCTTGTAAAAGTTGGATGTAATATATTGAATCCAAATTATGTAAATGAGCATCCAGATATATCTAGTTATGTATGTGATGGCAGTGCAGCAGGTGTTCTGGAATCAATATTTAATGCAGTTTCAAGTCCTGATGTTATGCATGCTTCACTTGATAGTCTAGTAACTGAAGAAAGAAATGAACTCCGGACATTTCTTCTTGATCCTAAATGGTATGTTGGACACTCTATGAATGAATTTAGCATACGGTTTTGCAAGAGATTACCTATATTTAGAGTCTACGGAAGAGAGTCTGCTGAAGATTTCCAATTCTCTGCCTTAGAAAATCCTCAAACGTACTTACCACCATTGGATGTGCCAGAGATTATTCTGGTAGGCATGGAGTTCATGGTCAAATCCTCAAAAGTTGAAGAGGACATTTTGTCAAGATATTATGGAGTTGAGAGAATGGGTAAAGCACAATTTTACATGCAGCATGTTTTTAATAGAGTTGGCGAGTTGCAAGCTGATGTTCGGGATAGCATTATGTTATCAGTTCTACAAAATTTGGCACTTTTGTCCCTTGAAGATGCATATTTCAGGGACTCATTGAAAAATTTGAAATTCATACCAACAGTCACTGGTGTTCTTAAGTGTCCTTCAGTTTTATATGATCCTTGTAATGAAGAACTATATGCATTACTAGAAGACTCAGATAGTTTCCCTTCTGGTGCTTTTCGAGAATCTGAAATACTTAATATTCTACGAGGCCTGGGACTTAGAACTTCTGTGTCTCCAGATACTGTTTTAGAATGTGCTCGAGGCATTGAGCGCATGATGCATGAGGATCAACAAAAGGCATATTTAAGAGGGAAAGTGCTTTTCTCTTACCTTGAAGTTAATTCATTAAAGTGGCTTCCTGATCAAGTTGTTGATAATAAAGGGGCAGTTAACCGAATATTGACACGAGCGACAATTGCTTTTAGGTCTAGCAACACAAAATCTGATCTTGAAAAATTCTGGAATGACCTACGACTGATTTCCTGGTGCCCAGTTTTAGTCACTAGTCCTTTTCAGTCATTACCATGGCCAGTTGTGTCATCAATGGTTGCTCCTCCGAAACTTGTAAGGCCACAGAATGATTTGTGGCTTGTCTCAGCTAGCATGCGGATGTTGGATGTTGAATGCTCTTCCACAGCTTTATTGTATGGCCTGGGATGGATGTCTCCACCTGGAGGAGGTGTAATTGCTGCACAGTTACTGGAGCTTGGGAAAAACAATGAGATTGTGTCTGATCAAGTTCTTAGGCAGGAATTAGCTTTGTCAATGCCGAGAATATACTCAATACTGACTGGAATGATGTCTACAGATGAGATTGAGATTGTAAAAGCTGTTCTTGAAGGATGTCGATGGATTTGGGTGGGGGATGGATTTGCAACTTCTGAAGAAGTTGTCCTAGAAGGTCCTCTTCATTTGGCTCCATATATTCGTGTTATCCCAGTTGATTTGGCAGTTTTCAAAAAATTGTTTCTTGAACTAGGTATTCGTGAATTCTTGCAACCTGCTGATTATGCTAATATTCTTCATAGGATGGCAGTTAGAAAAGGATCATCTCCTCTTGACACACACGAGATAAGGGCTGTCACGCTAATAGTGCATCATTTAGCTGAAGTTTACCATCATGAACAAAAGGTCCAGCTCTATCTGCCAGATGTGTCAGGTAGACTATTTCTTGCTGGTGACTTGGTTTATAATGACGCCCCCTGGTTGCTTGGCTCAGATGATTCCAATGGCTCATTTGGCAGTGCACCAACTGTGGCTTGGAATGCAAAGACAACAGTTCAAAAATTTGTGCATGGAAACATTTCTAATGATGTAGCAGAAAAGCTTGGAGTGTGCTCTCTTCGCCGGATGTTGCTGGCCGAGAGTTCGGATTCAATGAATTTTGGCCTGTCTGGAGCTGCTGAGGCTTTTGGACAGCATGAGGCTTTGACTACAAGGCTTAAGCATATACTTGAAATGTATGCTGATGGACCTGGGACCCTATTTGAGCTGGTACAAAATGCAGAAGATGCAGGAGCTTCTGAAGTAATATTTCTTTTGGATAATACTCACTATGGGACTTCTTCTATTCTTTCTCCTGAAATGGCTGATTGGCAAGGTCCTGCTCTATACTGTTTCAATGACTCAGTTTTTAGTCCCCAAGATCTTTATGCAATATCTCGTATCGGTCAAGAAAGTAAACTTGAGAAGGCTTTTGCAATTGGGAGATTTGGACTAGGATTTAATTGTGTATATCACTTTACAGACATCCCTATGTTTGTTTCTGGAGAAAATATTGTAATATTTGATCCTCATGCCAGTAATTTGCCTGGGATTTCTCCTTCGCACCCTGGTTTACGAATTAAGTTTGTGGGACGACAGATTTTGGAGCAATTTCCTGACCAATTTTCCCCAATGCTACATTTTGGCTGTGATTTGCAACATCCTTTTCCTGGTACATTATTTCGATTCCCTCTTAGAAGTGCAGGTGTTGCCTCCCGGAGCCAAATCAAAAAGGAAATTTATACACCTGAAGACGTCAGATCTCTTTTTGCTTCTTTTTCTGAGGTTGTTTCTGAAACATTACTTTTCCTGCGCAATGTGAAATCTATCTCTATTTTTGTGAAGGAAGGAACAGTGAATGAAATGCAACTACTGCACCGTGTATCCAGAGCCTGTATTGGTGAGCCTGAAATTGGATCTGCTGAATCCCAGGATGTGTTCAACTTCTTCAAGGAAAGTAGACGTGTTGGAATGAATAGAGTTCAGTTTCTGAAGAAACTAAGCCAATCCATTGGCAGAGATTTGCCTTATAAATGCCAGAAGATCCTTATCACTGAGCAAAGCACATCTAGTCGTAGTTCACACTATTGGATTACCACAGAATGTTTAGGTAATGGTCAAAAGAAACCATCTGAAACAGCCAATAGTAGTTGTTACAATTTTGTTCCTTGGGCATGTGTTGCTGCATATTTGAATTCTGTCAAGCTTGATGTTGACCTGGTTGAAAGTTCAAAGGGGGAGGATGGTTCCATGGTTTCTCCTGATCTGTTTCAAAATGTTAGTTTGCCTAATCATCTGCTGGAAAATTTTGAAGGTCGTGCATTCTGCTTTTTACCTTTACCAATCAGTACTGGTCTTCCTGCTCATGTGAATGCATACTTTGAATTATCATCAAATCGCAGGGATATCTGGTTTGGTTCTGATATGGCTGGAGGTGGAAGAAAACGCTCAGATTGGAATATTTTCCTCCTTGAAAATGTTGTTGCCCCTGCATATGGTCGTTTGCTTGAGAAGATAGCATCAGAGATCGGTCCTTGCAATTTGTTCTTCTCGTTGTGGCCAACAACATTTGGGTTGGAACCTTGGGCATCAGCAGTACGGAAACTCTATCAATTTGTTGCTGAGTTTAATCTCCGTGTATTATATACAGAAGCTAGAGGAGGTCAGTGGATTTCAACCAAACATGCTATATTTCCTGATTTTACTTTCCTCAAGGCAGCTGAGCTTGTAAAAGCGTTGTGTGGGGCTTCTCTTCCTGTCATTACTCTTCCACAGTCACTTTCTGAAAGGTTTATGGAAATCTGTCCATCATTGCATTTTCTCACTCCTAAGCTGTTAAGGTCTCTTTTAATCAGAAGGAAGCATGAATTCAAAGATAGGGATGCAATGATTCTGACTCTTGAATATTGCTTACATGACTTGCAAAAATCTTTGCAGTTTGATGCCCTATGTGGCTTGCCTTTGTTACCAGTTGCAGATGGTTCCTTTAAATCAATTGATGTGAAGGGAGTTGGAGAAAGAGTTTACATTGCACGTGGTGATGAATATGGCCTTCTGAAAGATTCCATTCCTCATCAACTTGTAGATTGTGCTATTCCTGAAGAAGTTTATAGAAAACTTTGTTACATTGCCGAAACAGATGGCACAAACATTTCTTTCTTGTCATGCCAGTTGCTTGAGAAACTTCTTGTGAAATTACTTCCTGTAGAGTGGCAACATGCTCGACAAGTAATTTGGACTCCTGGTATTCATGGCCAACCAAGTGTAGAGTGGTTGCAACTACTCTGGAACTATCTGAAATCATATTGTGATGATCTTATCATGTTTTCTAAGTGGCCTATACTGCCAGTTGGGGATGACTGCCTGATGCAGTTAGCACAAAAATTGAATGTGATTAGAAATGATGGATGGAGTGAGAAGATGTCTTCTTTATTAGTGAAGGTTGGATGTTTATTCTTGAGACATGATCTGTTATTGGATCACCCTAAATTGGAATACTTTGTGCAGTCAGCAACAGCAAGAGGTGTACTAAATGTGTTTCTGGCTATTGCTTTGGAACCACAGAAGATTGAGGGGATCTTTACAAATGTATCTGAAGGGGAGCTTCATGAACTCCGGAGTTTTATTCTCCAAACAAAATGGTTCTCTGAAGAGCATATTGATGATACGCATATTGAAATCATCAAACACCTTCCTATATTTGAGTCATACAAAAGCAGAAAACTAGTAAGTTTGAGTAATCCTGTTAAATGGCTTGGTCCTACTGGTGTTTGTGAAGATCTTTTAAATGATAGCTTCGTAAGAACTGAATCAGAAACGGAGCGGGTCATTATGAAGAGGTATTTAGGGATGAAAGAACCAACTAAAGTGGAATTCTACAAAGATCACATTTTCAATCACATGTCAGAGTTCCTTTCAAGGCAAGAAATTGTTTCGGCCATTCTACATGACGTACAGCATTTGATTGAAGAGGATCTCTCTCTCAAGTCTTCATTCTCCTGTTCACAATTTGTTCAGGCAGCCAATGGATCTTGGCAACAACCATCTAGGTAATATCCTATTTATTAAAATAAAATTTCAATAACTCTCAAAAGGTTATCTTCCTTCATTGTATTTTAAGATGCATTTTCTGTGATTTTGCTTCTAAATGATCAGTACCAGCATCAGTTTTGTATAAGGAAGAACAACATTAATTTTAAGTTTACAATGTAACACATTCTAGATTCCTAAATCAGGAATTTAAATTATTTCCACAAAAGAAAGCAAAAAGAATATATTTTACTTACAAGTTCCTCAACTTTATTCTTTTATTCATGGGTTGATGGATATTGTTATATAAAGCCATTTAGCTTTTTATTGCACTATTATGGGTGGACATTGAAAAAATATGGTAGAAAACATTGTGCACATCTGCAGAGTTTGTTTACTATTCTATTAGAAGACTGTGTTATGGTTGAGTTGCATTTTCCATGTTGGCATTATTTTCAGCTGTCTCATCTTGGTGATATATTTGGTATACATATTTATGTGATCAATGTTTCAAAATGCACTAGCTTATTTTTCCCTTGTGGACTTTCATTATGGCTATATAACTTTCTCACTGTCAAAGATCTACTCAGCCCAGAATCTCTCTAAAAAACAATTATTTTTTATACCGTCTGCAGATGCTGGAAAAAATATGAACACGTGATAAGAATTTCAGTTGTTTTTATTGATGAGGACTTTATTGACATTTCAATGGTCTATATTAAATGTGTCCCTCTTCAAAGAATGACATTAACCTGCAACCTAAATTTCATTGGAAATTAGTTAGGCTTTGATTTGACATCATATATCATATATTTTTGCACTAATGTTGAAGTTTGACTCAACTAAAACAAGTTATGGATAATTACTTGATAAAATTGTAATTAAACATCAAAGCATTTGTAAATTGTTCCAAGTAATTTATGTAAATAAACACACTGAATTTTCAGCTGCTTCTTTCTTGTACTAATGTTTTATCATTGAAAGGTTAAGCTTCTTGATTAACTACTTACTTGCTTAAAAACTGACTTTTGGATTGCTGACTAGACTGTTATTGCAGGCTTTATGATCCTCGGGTTCCTCACCTTAAAAAGATGCTTCATGGGAATGTTTTCTTTCCTTCTGAAAAATTCTTAGATAATGAAATTTTGGATACTTTAGTTTGCCTTGGGCTTAGGACAACTCTGGGATTTACTGGCTTGCTTGATTGTGCTAGATCAGTCAGCCTCTTGCATGATTCTGGGGACATTGATACCTCCAAGCACGGTGGAGAGTTACTGGATCTTTTAGATAGATTAGCCTATATGCTCTCAAATAAAGGAGGAATTAAGAATGATGATCAACAGGGTGGTGTGGCTCTGGGAAGTAGCAGCATAATGGATGATGCTTTGGAATATGATGGCTCCCCTAAAGAAGAGACCTGCCTAACTGATATTGATTCATTTTTAAGCAGCTCAACATTTGATATGGTAGAAGAAGAGTTTTGGTCTGAATTGAAGCTAATCTCTTGGTGTCCTGTAATTTCTAATCCAGCTGTTAGGGGACTTCCATGGTTAAAATCCAATAACCAAGTAGTAGCGCCCCCCACTAGTGTGAGGCCTAAATCACAGATGTGGATGGTATCTTCCTCAATGTTCATTTTAGATGGTGAATGTGACAGCAGATATCTACAAACTGAACTTGGGTGGATGGATTGCCCAAACGTTGGTGTTTTAACAAGGCAGTTAATTGAGCTATCTAAGTCGTATCAGCAGCTTAAGATAAATTCACTGCTGGATCCCAGTTTTGATGCACAGTTGCAAAAGGAAATACCTTGCCTTTACTCAAAATTGCAGGAATTTATTAATACTGAGGATATCAATAACCTGAAAGCAGAGTTGGATGGTGCTTCATGGGTTTGGATTGGTGATGATTTTGTATCACCGAATGCACTGGCATTTGATTCACCTGTAAAATTTACACCTTATTTGTATGTTGTTCCATCTGAACTATCAGAGTATAAAGATTTGTTGATAAAGTTGGGGGTTAGATTGAGTTTTGGTATTTCAGACTATCTTCAAGTATTGCGAAGGTTGCAGAATGATGTGAATGGGGTTCCTCTCTCTACTGATCAGTTAAATTTTGTCCATCGTGTCCTTGAAGCCATAGCAGAATGTTGCTTGGAGAAGCCACTTTTTGAGACTTTTGATAGTCCCTTGTTGATTCCTAATGATTTTGGAGTTCTGATGCAAGCAGGAGATCTTGTATATAATGATGCACCTTGGCTGGAAAACAGCTCTCTTATTGGGAGACATTTTGTGCATCCAGTTATAGGCAACGATTTGGCAGACAAGCTTGGTGTACAGTCAGTTCGATGCCTTTCTTTAGTCAGTGATGATTTGACTAAAGATCTGCCCTGCATGGACTACAATAAAGTAAAGGAACTTTTGACTCTGTATGGAAACAATGAGTTTTTGTTGTTTGACCTTCTTGAGTTGGCAGATTGCTGCCAAGCCAAGAGATTACACCTGATTTACGATAAGAGGGAACATCCTCGCCAATCCCTGCTGCAGCACAATTTAGGTATTTTTTAGATATGTTTTAAACAATTTGGATATTTTTGCTAAGGTAAATGCTTAGGCTTTTGTTTCAACAGAACGACTGTTTTTAATGTGGTTGATGCTTCATGTAATTTTGTTTTGTTATTCTAAGCATTTGGGAAGCTTGTGTTATTTCTTATAAAAAACCTTGTTTTAGAATGCTTATTTGATCTCTGGTTTTAATGATTTCCCCAATAATATAATATTAATAAATGGAAGATTTTGTGATTGTCATCTTAGTTTAGCTGTTCTGGATTCCTTTTCTAAATGGCAGTTAACATGGTATGGTTTCTTTATACAGGTGAATTCCAAGGGCCTGCCCTTGTAGCAATCTTCGAAGGTGCCTGCTTGAGTCGAGAGGAATTTAGTAATTTCCAGCTCCGTCCTCCATGGAGATTGCGTGGCAACACAATTAACTATGGTTTGGGATTGGTTAGCTGCTATTCCATATGTGACCTTCTCTCAGTCATTTCTGGTGGCTTCTTTTATATGTTTGATCCTCATGGTTTGGTACTCGGTACACCTTTGACGAATGCCCCATCAGCAAAGATGTTTTCTTTGATAGGTATACTACTGTGTACTCATCATCTGAGTTAATGCAAAATAATTAAGTAGTTTCTAACTTTTTCCATTTCATTCCCATTTTCTAGTTTTCACTTTACTACTAGTAATAACTTTATGCAAGTGTACTGTGAGTACTCTAGGTTGATCTCTTCCAGACATACTTTACTATTTCAGATGGTAGGGACTGTTTGACTGGAGAATTGTAGAGCACATACTTTGTATGTGCTTTTATACCTAAGTGTTAAAACTTGTAAAGTTGTGTAAGTAGTACATTTTATTAACCCAATAACAGAGCCAAGTCAGAACAAAGAAAGTGCAAGACTAATGGCAATAATTCATTTATTTTCTGTTCTCTTTACTCGTCTGCCAAATTCACTGAAGCCCTTAAAATTTATACTTTATTTTTCTTGCAAAAATTCAGAAGATGAAAAATAATCCTTGTTAAATTATTTTTGCTTTTGGAATCACTTACTTGGTTAATAATGTTCAAAAAGTGGTTAGTGAATAACTGGTTATTGTCATACTTAGTGGAATGGTTAATTAATATTCTTTGATCCTTTTTATGGTAGTTAGTTAATGGTTACTTATGAAAGGTACCCTTATTGTCTATGCTTCAAGATTAGAAAGCCTTCTGGTATTGACATCCAATATTTAAGCTTATTTTAATATGTATTTTCGTAGTGTTAATTTTGTGGAGTACTTTTATATAAAATAAAAGTGCCTAACTATTCTTTTATTTAATTTTTTAATTTTGAAATCTAATAGCCAAATTCCTATACAGTAGTTGAACATAATGTTGTTTACTTGAGGTTTCAGGTAATGATCTGACTCAACGATTTTGTGATCAATTTAGTCCAATGCTCGTTGAGCGGAATGACTTGTGGTCATTAGCCGATTCTACTGTTATCCGGATGCCTTTATCATCTGAATACATGAAGGATGGAGCCGACCTTGGATCAAACAGAATAAGGCATATTACTGACATATTTATGAAGCATGGATCTAGAGCACTCTTGTTTTTGAAGTCGGTTTTACAGGTAAATTTACTACCGTTCAGTTGTATATTCATGCAGCATGGCAGAACAAATTGGATTTAACAGGTTGAAATTAGGTTTTCTTTGGGATTTGGAATAGAACTTGGGGAATTGAATGTTCGCATGGAATGTGGGGAAAAATGTTGGTTTGGAGGTATTTGGTTGAGTTGAGGTTTATGGGATGTGAGCCAGGCATGCTAGATTAGGTTGTGACAAATTCAAGCAAGAAATTCTGGGGATTTGATGTGGTAAAAATCTAATGCTTTTTAAGAGGAAATGGGTTTGTTTTTTTATGAAACTTACAATGTGTGAAAGGGACTCACACTTGAAGGGAGAATTTTTGATGTTCAAGTGTGATTTGGGAGTTCATATTGGGTGAAAATGAGGAACATGAACAAATATACAGGGAGAAAGAGCCACAGACCCATGTCTTAAGAGTTAGGGTGTAGAGTGTTGTCTTGGTGCCTTATGAGGTTGGCTCAAGGCTCTTTGGTAAAACATCTTACTGTTGTTTCCCCATGAAGAACCCCAGCAAGGGGCGCTGTCTGTGGGCAAAATGTAGAAGGAGAAAAGGCTTCTACTTGGGAGGGAGGTTACAATGTGTGAAACGGACTCACAGTTGAAGGTGAAATTTTTTGATGTTGAAGTGTGAGTTGGAAGTCTCACACTTATGCTTATTGTGCTCAATAGTCTATCTTATTCATACCATATATTAGAGATGGGCACTTTATGTATAAGTGTTTTTACATTATATTTGCATTTCACTGTTAATTCCTTTAGATTTTCTGTTACAGAGTTAGTTAGCTTTCAGTTAGTTTGTTGGCTTCTTAGTCAGCAATGATTCATACAGTTCAGATATGTAAGGTTGCTCCCTTCTACTGAAACATTTACTGTTCAATTTATGATTTTTCAGTTTTCTCTCTAATTCTCTGAATTTTGTTACTGTAAGTGCATTAAGTACAGAAATAGTAATTATATGGCTAATTATTTTAGGGCAGAAATAGTCAAGGAGTAATTATGATTCTTGGTGTGTGTGCATGTGTCTATTCATATACGAGGATAGCTTATCTCTATTATTTAACTCACTCCATCTACTATTAATCGAAAATTTTTCGTAGAAAACACCTATATACTTAATATGTCTTGTTTGTAATTGCTACCACATGAGAGGACTCTTGTCTGGATCATTTTAATAATTGTATTGAGCCAGAGTTTAATTGCATTCCTTCTAGGTATCCATATCAACTTGGGAAGAAGGACATTCTAATCCAAGCCGGAATTTTTCAATAAGCATTGACCCGTCATCTTCCATTTTGAGGAATCCATTTTCTGAAAAGAAATGGAGAAAGTTTCAATTATCAAGAATATTTAGCAGCTCCAATGCGATGATAAAGATGCATGTAATTGATGTGAATGTGTATTCAGAAGGAACTAAAGTCATTGATAGATGGCTTGTTGCACTCAGCCTGGGTTCTGGGCAAACCAGAAATATGGCTCTTGATCGGTATGCTTTTATTTGAATATTATAATGGTATCATGTGGTGTTTATGCTCAAATTGCATTGATGCCAAAAATTCAAGTTGATGTCTTATAATAACTTTGATTTTAATAATGCACAATGCCATTGTTTAATATGTGTCAATGCTTTGCAATAACTTGTTTGTCATTTTCCTTTTATTAACTTGAAAACCTTTTACTTATCCATGGCTCAGTTAGAGGATGCATCTAGCTAGTTATTAATAAGAAAACAGAGAGAATTTTATGAATGTGGAAGTTATTTTCCTTGGTTGGTTTATTTCTTGGAAAAAAAAAAATCCTTGGCTTTGCACATTGATTCTCTCTGTCTTGATCTTAAGCAAGGGTTCATACTGCAGATTTTTCATTCTTTATTCCTCTTTTTCAATTAGAGTTGGTAGGACAATAAACAAGTCTTAATTTATCTTGAAACTCAAGAGTAATGATGGTTGAAGTTTTATTTTCCATATATTATGTTTATCTCATTAATGTTCTATTTTGTTTGGTAATATCTATCAAAATTCCATTTTTTCTGCTTAGGCGGTATCTTGCATACAACTTGACTCCTGTTGCTGGAATAGCAGCACTTGTATCCAGCAATGGCCATCATGCGGATGTTTACTCAAGGAGCTCAATTATGGCCCCTCTTCCTTTGTCTGGTTGTATAAACATGCCTGTCACTATCATAGGTTGTTTCCTTGTGTGTCACAATAGGGGTCGTTATCTCTTTAAATACCAAGACAGAGGGGCTTCCGCTGAGGGACACTTTGATGCTGGAAATCAATTAATTGAATCTTGGAACAGAGAGGTGATGTCTTGTGTATGTGATTCCTATGTTGAAATGGTTTTGGAGATTCAGAAGCTAAGAAGAGATATTCCAAGCTCATTATTTGATTCTAATGCCTATTCTGCAATCAGTGTCTCTTTGAAGGCTTATGGAGATCAAATCTACTCCTTCTGGCCACGATCTTGTGAGAGTCAAGTTCGGAATGATCAACATGCTAATCTCGATAACAACCCTCCAAGTCCAACAACAGTTATTCTTAAAGCTGACTGGGAATGCCTTAAAGATCGGGTAATACGTCCATTTTATTCTCGTATTATTGACCTTCCAGTATGGCAGCTGTACTCAGGAAATTTGGTCAAGGCTGAAGAAGGCATGTTTCTTTCACAGCCAGGGAATGGATTGGTTGGTAATTTGCTTCCAGCTACAGTTTGCAGCTTTGTAAAGGAGCATTATCCTGTATTTTCAGTACCATGGGAATTGGTGACTGAAATCCAAGCTGTTGGTTTTCCAGTGCGAGAAATTAGACCTAAAATGGTTAGGGATCTCCTAAAAGTTTCTTCAAAACCATTTGCTCTACGATCAGTTGACATGTATATAGATGTTCTCGAATATTGCTTGTCTGATTTTCAGCAAACAGAGTCATCCAGTTCAGCCAGAGATAATGATCCTGCTACTACCAATTCTTTTTCTCGAGAAACTGATATCCACAGAATCACTTCTTCTCAGCGTGGGTATAATATTCAAGGCTCCACTACTCGGGGAGAAGCCAGTTCTGGGGATGCATTGGAAATGATGACAAGTTTTGGGAAGGCTTTATTTGATTTTGGTCGGGGTGTTGTTGAAGATATTGGTAGATCAGGAGGACCCGGGGCTTACAATAATGTTATGACTTCCATTGATCAAAATAGGGACCAGAAGTTCATATTAATTGCTTCAGAACTCAAAGGCTTGCCATTTCCAACTGGAACTAGTCGTTTAAAAAAATTGGGCTTTACAGAACTTTGGATTGGGAATAAAGAGCAACAATCGTTAATGCTTCCCTTGGGAGAAAAGTTTATTCATCCTAAAATAATAGACAGGCCTCTCTTAGGTGATATTTTTTCTAATTTTGCCCTTCAGTCACTATTGAAACTGCGGACCTTCTCCCTTAATCTACTGGCCAATCATATGAAACTAATTTTCCATGAAGATTGGGTGAACCATGTAATGGGATCAAATATGGCTCCATGGCTTTCTTGGGAGAAACTACCTAGTTCTGGAAGTCAAGGGGGTCCTTCACCTGAATGGATTAGAACATTTTGGAAAAGTTTTAGGGGCTCACCGGAAGAATTAACCCTTTTCTCTGATTGGCCCCTAATTCCTGCATTTCTTGGTAGGCCAGTCTTGTGCCGTGTAAGAGAGCGGCATCTGGTATTCATTCCTCCTCTTTTGGAGCACTCAAATTCAACAAGTGGGATTTTGGAAAGAGAATCTGCGGAAAGTTATGTGAGTGGGGTTGGGATGACAAGGGATAATACTTCTGAAACTGACTTAGCTGAGTCCTACATTTCAGCTTTTGAAAGATTCAAAACCAGTTATCCCTGGTTGTTGCCAATGTTAAACCAGTGTAACATACCCATATTTGATGAGGCTTTCATAGATTGTGCTGCTTCAAGCAATTGTTTTTCTATCTCTGGTCAATCACTGGGACATGTCATTGCATCCAAACTTGTGGGAGCTAAGCAAGCTGGGTATTTCACTGAACCAACTAATCTCTCAACTTCAAATTGCGATGCACTTTTTTCACTCTTTTCTGATGAATTCTTATCCAATGACTTTCCCTATTCCCGCGAAGAAATTGAAGCTTTGCGTTCTCTCCCAATATATAAAACAGTTGTTGGTTCTTATACTAAGTTGCAAGGTCAAGATCAGTGTATGATCCCTTCAAATTCATTTTTAAAACCATATGATGAGCATTGTCTTTCTTGTGCCACTGATTCAAATGAAAGTTCATTTCTTCGAGCCCTCGGAGTGCTGGAGTTGCATGATCAACAGATCTTAGTACGCTTTGGCTTGCCCGGCTTTGAGAGAAAATCTCAGAATGAGCAGGAGGAAATATTAATACATGTTTTTAAGAATTGGCATGATCTTCAATCAGATCAACTGGTGGTTGAAGCTTTGAAAGGAACTAAATTTGTTAGAAATTCTGATGAGTTTTCAACAGATCTGTTGAAGCCCATGGATTTGTTTGATCCTGGTGATGCTATCTTAATATCCATATTCTTTGGTGAGAGAAGAAAATTTCCTGGAGAAAGGTTCAGTACAGATGGGTGGCTTCGAATACTAAGGAAACTTGGGCTTCGAACTGCTACAGAGGTAGAGGTAATAATTGAATGTGCCAAAAGAGTTGAGTTTCTTGGAATTGAGTGCATGAAATCAGGTGATTTGGATGATTTTGAGACAGACATAATCAACAGTCATTCTGAAGTTTCACCAGAGGTGTGGGCATTAGGAGGATCTGTAGTTGAGTTTGTTTTCTCCAACTTTGCTCTTTTCTTCAGCAACAACTTCTGTGATCTTCTTGGCAAGATTGCATGTGTACCTGCTGAACTGGGGTTTCCTGGTGTTGGTTGCAAGAGGGTGCTTGCTTCATATAATGAAGCTATTTTGTCTAAAGATTGGCCTCTGGCTTGGAGTTGTTCTCCCATTCTATCCAAACAACACACTGTGCCTCCAGAGTACTCATGGGGACCTCTGCATCTACGGAGTCCTCCTGCTTTTTCTACAGTTTTGAAGCACTTGCAAGTAAAAAAGATACTTATGGTTTACGTTTTATATTTAACATTACCTACACATATTTTATGCTAGCTTTCTTTTTCCCTAGGTAATTGGGAGAAATGGAGGCGAAGATACTCTTGCTCATTGGCCCGTTGCTTCAGGAATGAACATTGAGGAATGTACCTGCGAGATTTTGAAATATTTAAACAAAATTTGGGGTTCACTTTCTTCCTCAGGTGCTTCACTATTGTCATGTTATTCCATTTGGGCTAAGGGTGTGGCTTGTATATGTTTGGTGTTTGTCTCTGATTCTCCTTAGTGAAACGATAGGTACAAAAGCACCTAATAGCTTAACACAATTACTAGACAGGACCAACTGACTAATCATATTTCTGTGAACCTCTAATTCTTCTCTGTTAAGTTGATTAAGCTGGTTTGCTTTGGTTGTTGTTATATTGAATTTCTAATTACTTTTGCTATTCAGATGTGGCAGAGCTATGCAAAGTGGCATTTCTGCCTGTTGCAAATGGAACACGCCTTGTGACAGCTGATGCTCTTTTTGCACGTTTGATGATTAATTTGTCTCCATTTGCTTTTGAGCTTCCTACTGTATATCTCCCATTTGTAAAGATTCTTAAAGATTTGGGACTCCAGGACATGTTAACACTTTCTGCTGCAAAGGGTCTTCTATTGCATCTTCAGAAAGCTTGTGGATATCAGCGACTAAATCCCAATGAGCTCCGTGCAGTGATGGAAATTTTGAATTTCATTTGTGATCAAATTGTCGAGGGGAACACATTAGATGGGTCAAACTGGAAATCAGAAGCCATAGTTCCGGATGATGGCTGCAGACTTGTTCATTCAGGATCCTGTGTCTATGTTGATTCTTATGGTTCTCGATATGTCAAATGTATTGATACTTCTAGAATTAGGTTTGTCCATGCAGATCTTCCTGAGAGAGTATGTGTCATGCTCGGCATCAAAAAATTGTCTGACATTGTCATAGAGGTAGCAAGATTTCAGGAGACATTTCCTATTTGTTGTTATTTAACTTTTGTCTACATTAGGCTTTTAATTATTGTAATGTTTCTGTTTGGTTTACAGGAACTAGATGAGAATCACGCACTACAGACTTTGGGTTCTCTGGGGTCTGTATTACTGGTGACCCTCAAACAGAAGCTATCAAGCAAATCTCTTCAAACTGCTGTCTGGACCGTTGCTAAAAGCATGGGCAGCTACATTCCTGCATTCAATAGCTTTTCATTGGAAACAATAGAATGCTTATTGATCTCTACTGCAGAAAAGATGCAATTTGTTAAGTGTCTTAAGACAAAATTTCTGCTATTGCCCAATTTAGTAGATGTTACACGTGCAGGCAAAGATTTCACCATCCCTGGGTGGAAGAATGACTCTGCACATCAAACTCTTTATTTTTTGAACCAATCGAGATCCTGTATTCTAGTTGCTGAACCACCAACTTATATTTCCCTTTTTGATCTCATTGCTATTGTAGTCAGTCAGGTATTAGGCTCTCCAATCATATTGCCTGTTGGGCCCTTATTTGGTTGTCCTGAAGGATCTGAGATTGCTGTTGTTAATGTTTTAAAACTCTGCTCTGATAAAAAAGAAGTTGAACCCATAAATGGGAGCAGCAATATGGTTGGCAAGGAAATATTGCCACAAGATGCACGTCTGGTGCAGTTCCATCCATTGAGGCCTTTTTATTCTGGTGAAATAGTAGCTTGGCGGTCTCAACAGGGTGAAAAGCTGAAATATGGTAGGGTTTGGGAAGATGTAAGACCATCTGCAGGTCAAGCTCTGTACAGAATTAAAATTGAAGTTGCGCAGGGGAATACACAATTTTTCCTTTCATCACAAGTATTTTCATTTAGAAGTGTATCAGCTAGCAGTCCTCTAAAAGAAACACTGGTGCATGATAGCCTTTTATTAAGTAGTAGCATGCCCAATGTTGATTTCCCAGAGAGCTCAGAAAGGGGTGAAAGCCACTCTCAGGTTTATCCCTTGGAACTTGTCACTAATTACCAGTACCATGTAGCATAAATTTGCATTTATTTCAGGCATTGCAATTTGTGACCCATCATCCTATGCTTTCCATTAACACATGAATAATAAGTCAGCAAATGAGAATGAGATATTTTTGGAGCTGTTACGGTTGGGATGAAACCAAAAGCTTGTAATTAAGAAATTTTTCTTGTTTATTTTGTGGCTAAGGCCACTGAATAAAGAAACATATAATCCTTTTCAATTACTAGCTATGCTCAATGCAATTTTCTTAACTGTTACATATCTTGTTAACATTTAAAAATAAGCATTCTGTTGGTTTATTTTGTATTGCTTGCATGTCATTTTTCTTAAATGAATGAGAAGTATCTTCGTCTGAATAGGTGCAGCCTGTGAGAGAGCAGTCTGGCAAGGTTTCAGCTGCAGAACTGGTGCAGGCAGTCAATGAAATACTCTCTGCTGCTGGGATCAAAATGGAGGTGGAGAAGCAAGCTCTACTTCAGAGAACAATAAACTTGCAAGAAAATCTAAGAGAGTCCCAGGCAGCTCTTGTATTAGAACAGGTTGGTGATTTTAATTTTTAGTACGATAATTTCATAGCGTCGTGTGATACCATTATTAATATTTTTCTTTATGAATGATAATTTGCCATGTGGGCATTCTAATTTCACAATCATTTGAAAACCTGTTTATGGTTTGTTGGAGTGTGCATATACAAACCCGTTATTAATATTTTTCTTTATGAATGATAATTTGCCATGTGGGCATCCTAATTTCACAATCATTTGAAAACCTGTTTATGGTTTGTTGGAGTGTGCATATACAAACCCGTTATTAATATTTTTCTTTATGAATGATAATTTGCCATGTGGGCATTCTAATTTCACAATCATTTGAAAACCTGTTTATGGTTTGTTGGAGTGTGCATATACAAACCCGTTATTAGTTTTGATGCATCAAACTTGAAGATTTTGATATCTTAAACATAGGTTTCTTGTTGGAAAGTTGGATATCCTCTTACGAAATGCCTCCTTAAACTTATCTACCAACGATTTTCCTACATATGTATTGATTCAGTCAGATATTACAAGGGAGAAAGCGTATCGATTTGTAATTATAAATTGAAGCAATGAAAATTGTATTACAGTTGTATAAGCTTTGGGCGATAATTTTATTTTTATAGCGTAGGACACAATAATGATTGAATTAAAGTAGGTACCTTGATCCTTTATAATGCATAAGTTAATCTTTATGATAAGTTTGAAATAACATGCTACATCCTTGTACGTTGTACAGGAAAAGGTTGAAAAGGCAACAAAGGAAGCTGATACAGCAAAAGCAGCATGGATATGTCGGGTTTGTCTGAATTCTGAGGTTGATATAACAATAGTTCCTTGTGGTCATGTATTGTGTCGTAGATGTTCTTCTGCAGTGTCGAGGTGTCCTTTTTGCCGGCTTCAGGTTACAAAAGCTATCAGAATTTTTCGTCCATAATTTCTCCAATGCTTTTGGACATCGTCAGAGTTCCATTCCAAATTATTAATGTTTGCAAAGACGAATCGGCTGCATGGGACTCTGACGTGTGAATATCATTATTCTAATTGAGCCCCAAAATTGGGTATCGTTGATTTTTTCATGTATATTGGCCTCAATGAAAAAAGGTTTTGTCACTGCACCTTACAATATTTTCACAATTTTTACCTCTAAATCACTGAAAACATTCATAATTTTGGAAAAACATTTCGAATTATATAATTAAGAATTGATTTTTAGCTATTAGAAGTTGTTAATTCCAGACTAATTTAAAATCTATTCTAGGACTTTTTTGAAAGTAAAATTTTTGCAGAGTTTTAGATTTCATACCGTAGTATAAATGGAAGGAGAGGAGGAGGAATTACTGGGGAATCTGGTTTTAGGGTTTCTCCCACTCTTCAGCGTCCCACATCTCACATCATCAAAAGTTTCTCGAAAACTTCACTTGTCTTTCCAAATACGAGACGTAGTTATAAAAAACCACGTCAATTTCATCACACATCATTCAGAGATTTTGCCTTAAGAACTTTACGTGTCTTTCCAAACATGAGATTGAATTAGGAAACTACGTCAATTTCGTCACAGGCCAAAACATAAGTTTTCCCTTCTTGTTCTTTCATTGTTTGTTAAATTATGTGATATCATATGCGATTTCCTAAACGATTGTAAATGGCTTGGTGTGAGGTGGGAACATCGTATTCATGGTCTTGAGCTTGCAAGATTTGGTTTGAGACTTCGTTGGAGTGGTGCAGCGTAACAAAACATTCTGAAACGAGTCAATTTAGGTCAACATTCTTAAAAGTGATATGCGGTAACCTACATGCGAAAGGTGGAGTTGGAGGAACCATTCTGGAAACAAAAACTGAATTTGGGAGAAAAATCATAGGGAGAACGTTTCGAAATAAATTTTAGGAATTAATGTCTACATGTGTGTGGAGACGTGGTAGAGGAACCAACTATCATGGGATTTGATTGTTGGTGACATCACCATAAAATTAAATGATGTATTGACAATAAGACAGTTTTGCATGTACATCACTCTAGATGTAACAATAGTTGGTGACATGACCATAAAACTAAATGATGTATTCACATTTTAAGACAGATGTGCATGTACATCATGTTAGATGTAATGATAGTTACAATCATGTTGGTGAAGTGGTTAAGTGTGGAGAATGATGATGTTTCATGACGAGTCATGCATTTTGTGGATACATATGTTATATTGAAGTTTATTTATTACATCTTGTGAGATGAACAATATTTAGTGTTCTTTATTGACCTTTGTTTGTCAATAGGATATAAGGAGTATTTATATTCACTTACATCTATGAGCAACTTGTAAATCATAATTTTTGAAAACACAAAGTTGTGATAGATTATGTTAAGCTTTTACAAATTAATAATTTAACCATTTACATGACTTATATTTATAATATAATATGTTTCAATAACTTTATTCTCATGTTGTAACAAGTATAGATATACAAACATTTCTCTCTAACATCAATTTAAGAGATTTTATTCCTAAAGACTAGCCTCATGTTGACATATATGTGGTAGGTTGGGCTATTTGTACACTTGTAGTATTGAGGATTCTAACTTGATGGTTTGATCCATAATTAGGTTAACTAGAGATTGTATAAAGAACACCACAAAGTGGTATTCATGTCTTTTGGGTACATCTGTCTAGAAACCTATAGAAATTTATATCTATTAGAGCGTATCTTGTACCAATACGATTACACGTAGACCATCCATCGACCACATCTATGTTAAAAGGGGATCAATAGGCAATTTGCATAACATGTGGTTACACCCATCTCCTATAGGCTTGACAAATGTCACATATCTTATTTTATCCACTGATGAATACATGGGGTAGTATAAATCTATATCACATCCATACTTGGTGCAAATGTTAGAGGAATACTTTCTAAATATAATACCTTATTATCAACGTCATAATCCTGATATGCAAGAGACACAACTGGTGTCACCACAAAAACATTAATTGTCATTTTTCTAAATTTGTATTGTCATTTTTTCTTGGAATCACTATAAGGTATATGTTGATGGATTATGGCTATACTTCAGAAGGAACTCAAATTACACTATAACTAGCCCGTAAAGTGACTAAAGAAATGTATACTAGAAAATTATATGTTGTACATGGAAGACATCATAGGCAACTAGTTGGCTTTTGTCCTTTTAGGATACTTAATTTGGTTAGTTTCAGGAAGCTTATTTACATAATGGTTTTACTTACTTTCAAGATACTTATGACATTTGTGTAATGAGTTATTTATTTTGTTTTAGTCACTTCACTTTGCAATTGTTTACTTTTGGCTCATAAATTTAACCAATAAATATAATTAATCACAATGTTTACAATTTTTAGTTAACAACTCATTTTTTTTATATTGATTTAATTATATGCAAGAGTGACATAATGATGTCTCATCCCTAATAATTGCAAAAGAAAAAAAAACTTGAATTCGACCAACATACGACGACGATCATGACTTTGTCTCCGAATAACAATGAGTAAATCAAAGAATTTAACCAATAAATATAATTAATCACAATGTTTACAATTTTTAGTTAACAACTCATTTTTTTTATATTGATTTAATCATATGCAAGAGTGACATAATGATGTCTCATCCCTAATAATTGCAAAAGAAAAAAAAACTTGAATTCGACCAACATACGACGACGATCATGACTTTGTCTCCGAATAACAATGAGTAAATCAAAGAATGTGTGCATTAGGATTGAGACAGTCATGTTTCAGTTAGATTGGCATAATATTAACACACATCCGAATTAATAAGTAGTGGATGTAATGTTTTTAATAAAAAAAATGACAAGATTAAGTATATAATATCCAAACAAAATGTGTATCATACACATGTCTAACAAAATGATCTAACAAAATGATGCAATGTATACTATAGGAGGCTTACTTTTTAGTGAAAATATTATTGTGCTTTGCTTTAATGATAAACATACCAATATGACAATATATGTCATTCGCAATGTCATCTTTCTTTTAATTGTGACTTTATCCGCAATGTCATCCTCATTAAAACAGTTCAAAATGACATCAAATTCTTATTGTATAGACAATTCAGATACTCACTCGTTGATGACATATCAAAAAAGTTAAGTTTGGTCTACATAACACAAAATACATTCATTGGTATACTTGTTGTATAAATAACTCAAATATTGACTTCTATAAGAACATATCAAAGAAGCTAAGTTTAGTCCATAAAACATAAATCACACTTATTTATATACTTCTAAGTTCATATCTAACTAATTCACATGGACCTAATGGATTGGGAGTATATTTAATAATACAATTACAACATTGACTTTTAACACTAATATACTCTTTAGTATATGACTTAATACATATTTTTATATTATAATTTGTTTATATAAGATGATGTTATTTAAAATTAATTATAACTATAACTTTAAATATATTTATAATCACAAGTTTACATTTTAATTATTTACTAAAATGAGTCAATATCCTATTCAACCTAATTTTTCTTATATTCTAAATAAATTATTTTTTTATTAATTCTTGCAAACATATTTTTTAGTCTTTATAAATTATTTCCCCATAATTAATATTTCATTTCAATCTCTTATAACATCATATATGTTGATATTAGATTATAGGTGATGTCGAACTTGTTAATTTGATAATCTTTATCTACATGGACATCAGCAAAATTATAGTGATCAAATTAATGATAAAATAATTTAAAAAAATATCAAAGAGAAAGTAAAAAAAATAATTAAGGACAAAAAAAATTCTCTATATATATAACACACAAAAAATTATTTAAGAGATAAGAATATCATTGGTTTAATAATTATCATACTATAAAAAGCAATTTCATATTTTATTACACAAATACTATTTAAGTACATAATATAAATACTGTAGTTAAAAATGAAAATTAGATCAAACTTTCCGTATTCATCCACCAGCGAATCGACCTGCACGTGCACAACACATGACCACTCCGCATTATTCACAACCACCGCAGGGCAAAACACAAACATGGCTTCCAAGCTCTTCTTCTCCAGATTCAATCGTCTTCACACGCAGACCGCGTCGTTCTCAAAGCCGAAGCTCGAGGACGACGTCGTTGCGGCACTTTGTAATTCCTTCAGAGAGAAACGCAACTGGGACTCCATAACTCACCAGTTCCGTTCCGTTCACTTAAACGACTCCTCCGTTCAACACCTCCTTCTGCAATTCAATTCCCCCTCCGACGCAAAACCCGCATTGGGCTTCTTCCATTGGGCCGCAACTCGGCCCAACTCCACCTTCCAGCCCACCATTCGCTCCTACGCAATCACCGTCAACCTCTTACTAACTGCCAACTTACTCACCCACGCGCGCGCTCTTCTCCACTCGCTCACCAAAACACACTCTCACTCACACGCGGTTCCTGAACTCGTCGATTCTCTTCTCAACGTCATCGTTTCAACCTCTCGCGCCCTCGCCGTTAACCTTCTCATCCAAGCCTACGTCAAAGCCAGGCTAACGGACGTCGCGTTCAAACTTTGCCGTTACGCGGAGGAGCGCGGTGTCTCCGCCAGCCTCGTCAGTTTTAACGCCTTGCTTCACGCCGTTCAGAGATCCGAGAAATGTTCTCTCGTTTGGGAGGTTTACGAGTTCATGATTCGGCGAAGGGTTTACCCTAATTTGACGAGTTTGCGAATCATGGTTGATGCGTTGTGCAAGGAAGGCGAGTTGCAGGAGATTGTCGATACTTTGGATCGAATTATGCGGAAGAGTACTTTCCGTTCTCCTTCCATGATTGTGAATTGTAGTTTGATGTTGAGGATTTTGAAGAAGGGACGCGTGGCGGATTCGGAGAGTGATGTCGTGGTTTTGTTGAAGAGGCTGTTGCAGAAGAATTTGCTTCACGAGACCGTTGTGTGGTCTCTTGTGCTGCATGCGAAGGTTGTGTTTGGGGATTTGGATTCGGCGTGGGGGTTGTATAGGGAGATGGTTGGGAGAGGGTTCGAGTCGAACGCGTTTGTTTACACGTCGTTTGTTGGAGCGTTTTGCAGAGATGGGAGAGTTGAGGAAGCTATTGGTTTGGTGCGTGAAATGCAGGGGAAGGGGCTGAGGCCGTACGGTGAGACGTTTGAGCAGGTTGTTGTTGCGGCGGATTCGGAGGAGTGTGTGGGGGTTTTTGATGAGATGGTGAGGGCTGGGTTTGTGCCTTGTTGTGTGGTGTTTAACAAGGTGGTGGAGAGGCTGTGTGAGAAGGGTGAAGTGGAGAAAGCGAATGGAATGTTGAGTGTGTTGATGGATAAAGGGTTTTTGCCGGATGATGTTACTTATTCTCTTTTGATGCAGGGTTATGCTGGAAAGGAGGAAGTTGAGGAGGTTTTGAAGTTGTATTATGAAATGGAGTACAGAGGTGTGAGTCCTGGGGTGTCAGTTTTCGCGACGGTTGTTGGGTGTTTGTGTCGTTGTGGCAAGGTTGAAGATGCTGAGAGGTATTTGAGGGTGATGAGAGAGCGGTCGGTGGGTCTGGATGTGAGTGTGTATGAGGAGTTGATTGATGGCTACATCAAAAAGGGGGATAGTGTTAGGGCTCTTTACCTTCGTGAGGAAATGGCTTCTTTGGAGTTGTAAGGTGACAATGTTGTTGTGCTAAAAAGAGGTGAAAGGACGATAGTGATAGATAATTAAGTAATATTAATGCTGCATCAAGGACAATGTGTGTTGGAAACTTGTTGTGAGATGTTGAATGGGCTAATGTGTATAATTTAGATGTTAAGCAGGTGCTGAGCAATTATTTCTGTATGATTTTACTTATTTCAGGAAGTGATTTTGGGAAGGTTTTGGGGGGGAGAAGGATTAGGGTCTTTGGACACGTTGAGTATACGACAGAAGAACAAGACTTAAAGCATGTTTTTGATTTCATTGCTATTATAGTCAGCCGGTATTATTAGGCTATCCAATCATATTGCGTGTTGGGTCCGTATTTGGTTTTGCTGAAGGATCTGAGATTGCAGTTGTTGATGTTTTAAAAAACTGCTCTGATAAGCAAGAAATTGAGCTCATAAACGGAGCATCAATATGGTTGGCAAGGAAATATTGCCACAAGGCGCACCTCTTGTGCAGTTCCATCCATTATTCTGGTGAGATAGTAGCTTGGAAGTCTCAATGGTGAAAACTGTAACATTGTAGGGTTTGTGAAGATGTAAGGCCATCTGCAGGTCAAGCTTTGGAGTTGCAGCGGGGGATACAAAATTTATTATATGAAAGATGCCACACAAGTTTTGACCCTTTTAATTGAAGGGCAAATCCGGTGTGAATTATATATATGGAGCTCTTTGTTTATATATATACTTATGGTCCATTCCTCCTATTATTTCCGTGTGTTTTGTTACAGAACAGTACTCTTAGGACTGGTCAATCATTCTGTTCTCTTCCACTACCTGTTAAGAAGTGGGTTCAAGTCAATGGATTCTTTGAGATCTCATCAAATTTGGGTGGCATCTGGTATGGGGGTGAGATGGACAGAAGTGGAAAAGTTCGTTCTATCTGGAATAGGCTTCTTCTGGAAGTGGAGAAGTTCGTTCCTGTTTTCATGCATATGCTATACTTGGTATTTGAGCAGATAAGCTTCTTTTGCTGGAATGTTACCCATCGGACTTGGTTGATGATGATGTTGGTAAAAAGGCCTATGATCTGCCTTTACTTCCTTTAGCAAATAACAATTTTGCATTATTTTCCGAAAGCATCAAAAGGAGTCTCTTATTATTGCACAATCCATAATAGAGTTTTGAAAATCTCTATATATTATCTTTTAAATTGCAGAACTTAGAAAATTTATCCAATTCAAATGTATTCTAGATTGAAAGATTTGTGACTATATCCTGGATTCTACGAAGATTTAAAGATTATTTGATCTGAACCTTGTCACAGATAGCTGCAAAGAATGAAAACATGAGAAGGCAGAGGTCCACGAGAAGGAGGAAGAAGCATGGATAGGGTATGAAAAGCTAGAGAGGAAGATAAGTTAGATGGTATACATTTCAATGAGCAATTTTGTTAATTTATTCATCTCACAATGTGCTGACTGAAATCATGGATGCAAAAAGTAATTGCCCATACCTTATGAATCACTAATCTAATAAATGTAAACTTAATAAAATGTTATTTTATTAAAATATATGCTTGTATTATAATTTAGATATTAAATCATTATATTTAAAATTAGTTTCATTTGTATAACTTAAATTTTATAAATACGTATTTTTTTATTTAAAATATTTTTTTTTTGTTTTTCTTAAAATGAACAGTTTGACCAAAAAGTTGCATCTCATTTAAAATGTATAGCAAACTTCGATCTAGAATTATTTGGTGACTTACGGAGATACGCATTTATTCATTCTGGCAAGTATAGTTATGTCCAAAGTAAAAAAGAAAATACTTAATAATTTAACAAAGTATAGATAATTAAAAAATTTTAAAAATCAACATTGTATAAATCAAAATTCTGAAATCAAAATTGTGGACTATAAATGATTAAAAATTAAAAGCCTAAAAAAAATTAGAGACTTTTTTTAAAAATATAGCATAAAAGCAAATTAAAAGTATACCCAGAATTAAATGTAATATATATATGATTTCTTTTTAAATCTGACTTTTCAAACTTAAGAGGAGCCAATTTTGTTGACTTATGAAATGTTTATATATATATAGTCAAATTCATATATAAAGGAATACAAGAAAAAGTTTTCAAGCATACAGAACTAAATACGGCCTTTAGAATATTGGTTAAATAAATAAAAGGAATTTTAAAAATATGAAATGAGAGCATAATAAAAATTTAGAAAAGATACATCTGTACATGTCAAAATAATACCCTCTTGTCTAAATAATGCATATTTAAATCCACATAATATCACTCTTTTTATGAAATTATTGAAAAATAGAAAAAATAAATAATTTAATTACAAAAGCACCAACTTAATATTTGAAGCACCAAAAAATGGACCAATGAAGAGTGGTCAACACCTACCCAAAGAAAAGTGATACTTACATAGCAGATAGCAGCCTCCTCTTCTCATGCACGTGCCATCTCATCCCACCAACCCATCAATTATATTAAATTTGGCACAAAGGTAATTATTATAAGGCTTTATATGGTAGGAGTACATCAGATTTTAATTTATAAGTTAGAGTCTTATTTTATGTTATATTAACATATTTTAATAAAATAGTTTTATAAAATTAAATTTTAAACTTATATTCCAACCAACAATGAAGATGTCAGAGTCTAGATGAAATGAAAGACCATATTATGTCTATATAAATATGACAAGATTGAACAAAGCAGGCAACAATTAAACTCTAGTAAGAATGGGTTCTAACTCCAAAGAGAGTGAAGTTCCCTTAGAAGTAGAAAAGGTGGATGATGCATACCGATCTGCTGTGTTGCTTTGTTTCAGCAGGGTCCTCCCTGCAGTTCTAAACGCTGCTATAGACCTCAATTTGTTTGATGTCATAGCAAAGGCAAAGTCAAAGAGTTCTTCTGATAAGTCAAGTTTTTTTTCTGCCTCTGAAATTGCTTCTTTGCTTCCAAATCAGCATCCCCAATTGGCTAATAGGCTTGAAAGAATGTTGCCATTGTTGGTCAGTTATTCTCTTCTGCATTGCTCAATTCGGATCAATGAAGATGGTAAGAAAGAAAGAGTTTATGCTCTCGCACCAGTTGGACAATACTTTGCTTATGATGATGAAGGAATCTCTGTGGCTCCACTCTCAACCTTACTTCATCGTGGATTTCATGACCTTTGGTAATTAATACTTTAATCTTACCTCAAATTTCTTGGTTTAGTTTTGATTTAATCTCTTAATTGATGAAAATCCAACAATTGTATTGTTTAAGGATTCATTTGCCATTGGAATTATTCTATGATCAGTTTGATATTAAGACACGAAGTTCACATGTTGATAGAAAACATAATCATAAGGTTTTAGGTCAATAGGGTGTGAATTCTTTGAATAAGTTTCACTCAAGTTTTATTCTTGTACAATCTTCTTGGATTTTTAATATGCTTTTATGTCATTTGTGCTCTTAATAGGAAGGATGCAAAAGGGGCATATCTGGACCCGAATTGCAGTAACCATTTTGAGAGTGTTTATGGAATGCTGTCATATCAATATATGGAGAAAGATACAGAGTTGAATCAAATGTTTTACAAAGCAATGGCTCATGCTGGTCCTATAGAAGTGAAAAGGGTACTCAAAGTATATAAAGGATTTGAGGGATTGTCAACACTGGTTGATGTAGGAGGTGGAGTAGGAGAGACTCTGAAATTGATTATCTCTGCATACCCTTCAATTAAAGGAGTTAATTTTGATTTGCCTCAGATGATTCAAGATGCACCTCCTCATCCAGGTACATTTATTCTAGTTTCTCTTTCTCTATACATAAAGAGATTATCAATTATCAATATTTTAAAAGTTTGGCAAAATTGTCAATTAACATATTAACACTCATTTTGCCTGAAGGTGTAGAGCATGTGGGAGGAGATATGTTTGAAAGTGTTCCAAGTGGGGATGCCATTTTAGTAAAGGTTGGTGCATTACATGAGAGTTGAATTCTGTACTTCTCAAAAGAAGTTCAATATACTGTATAAAATTTCTAATCACATTTTCTTGTTTGTTTTTGGTCATTTCAGTCTATATGTCACAATTGGGCAGATGAAGATTGTATCAAATTTTTAAGAAACTGTCACAAAGCTTTGCCACCACATGGAAAAGTGATTGTTCTGGACTATATAATTCCAGAGATTCCAGATTCAAGTGATGCATCTAAACATAGTACTATTGTTGACAATCACATGTTTTTAGCGCATGGAGGGAGGGAGAGAACCGAGATTGAATTTGAAAACTTGTGCAAGAGTTCTGGATTTTCCAAGTTTCATGTTGCATGTAACGACATATCAGCTACAGTAGGAGTGATGGAGTTCTATAAATAGAGTTTTTCAGTACTCTTTTTTTTTTTTTTTTT
>Ga0209700_102389_pt1 | contig 38114 bp, 20 predicted proteins | sample SiratroredBW_FD_187528 | JGI IMG/M metagenome (GOLD analysis project Ga0209700, IMG submission 187528) | Root nodule microbial communities of legume samples collected from California, USA - Siratro red BW (SPAdes) (version 2) | ecosystem: Host-associated > Plants > Roots > Nodule | place: USA...
CCTCAGAGCATGCATGTGGGCCCACACTAGGTATCAATGCAGTAACAACATTATCAGAAAAGTGTACCCAATGTGCATTAACCGTATTAAAAGCAGCCATATCTTGCAGTGGAGGAGGAGGTGGTATAGTCTGCATATGCCCATACTGTCTGAGAACTCGATCAGGAAGGTGCATCTGAATGGTATATCCATATTGGAGAAAACCCCGAAAAAATGAAATCGGCTCAAGAGGCCGGATAACTCTGTTAGAACCGTATGGACACCAAATGACACCAGATAGGGTCAATTGATCTAGTTGTTGTCGAACATCAACCAACCTAGACGGATGTCGACTGATCACATATCTAGAAGCCCGTGGAAGTTCTTCAGTATAGCTCGGGGTTCACATCTTTATTTCCCATGTATGGGAAGTGCTCGTATATCCATGCCTGTCAATAATAAGAAAAGTTAGAAGTCATAAAACATAACCTTCTAAGTTATTTAGTGGTAATAAAATATGTACCTGCAACAGAGTAATGAAAACACCCAACTGTTTGGTCCCAGCCAGAGAAGCATCTCCTAGTTTATCATACATGTGTGCCAAAGCAGCTGCTCCCCAGGCATAGCTACCACAAACAGCAAGCTCATGAAATAGTGCCAAATAAGAAATGGAGACAGATGTGGCACTTTTGTCTACAAAAATAGTGCATCCAATTAAATGCAACAAATATGCCCTTGCAGCAAACTCCCATTGTTGATTTTCACAGCATGCCTCATAATGATCTCTCAACCAACTTAGGAGTACAACATTGCCACGACCATCCCGCAAAGCGACATTAGTAGCACCATGAGGAACACCTAACAGTTCCCACATCGCAGCAACAGCTCCAGTATTGTCTAACCTATCAAAAATGGGAAATTGCCCCATAATTGGAAGATGGAGTAGGCTTGAGACATCATCCAGTGTGATTGTGATCTCACCAAATGGCATGTGAAAGGTATTGGTGTCCCGATGCCACCTCTCAACAAATGCACACATCAATCCCTTGTCAGCTACCTCGTAGCACATGTTGCACAAAGGCAACAATCCACTATTGACAATTAAAGCAAACACCTCAGTTCGAGGGAGACCGAAGCTATTCACTTTTCTTCCATGGGAGACTAACTTTAGGACTCCACGATCCTAAACAAAATACAATAAATGATATCAGAAAGTTCACATATTAAACACAAACTGAATACAAAAACTTATAACATAATCTTACCTCACCCTCCCAAAGCCTCAACGCTACATGATGATTATAACTTACCAAAAGGGACATATCAGATGGTCCCCCAGGAAAACCTACCATCTCAGCACCCTCACCCGCACCAATGCGAGGAGCTACACCACCAATATTAGCAGCATCACCAGCATCAGCAGCAACAGGAGGAGCACTAGATGAAGCACCTCGATCTCCTCTACGCACAGATGTTGTAGGCCTTCTACGGCCTTCAGGCTGTGAAGATGATCCTCTGGTTCTCGCCATATCTGTCAATGCAAAAAGTTACAGTGCATAAAGATACAAAGACAATAATTTGACCACTGACAACCGGATGGGGGGTGCCATCCGGTTTACATTTTTTTGAAAATGCAAACCGGATGGTACCCCCCATCCGGTTTATAGTTTTTTGAAATTGTGAACCGGATGAGAGTCCATCCGGTTCTCATTCGCAAAAAAAATACGAACCGGACGGCCCCGTCCGGTTCTCATTCCAGCAAATTGAAAAATCATCCCCTTCGCCGTCGACAGCCCCCCAAATCCCAAATTAACTACTCTAATCATCAATATCACCTACTAATTGCTAATAAACATCACAAATTGCTTACCTAATGCTTCTATTAAAGATTATTTCAAAGATTTTGAATATTGAAGAAACGGGAGGACGAATGGCTTACTGAACCGGACGAAGGTGGTGTGAACCGGATGACTTGCAAACGAATCGGATGGAGGAAGCTTTTTGTTGCACTGACACACCGGAGAGAGCTTGGACGACGAACAACTGTAGTTGGACGAAAGGCGGCAATTTGAGAGAAGCTTAGGGTTTCTCGAATTGGGAAAAATATAGGGTGGGAGAGATGAAGGCTAGTTTTGTCTTTTCATACTTAACTGAAGGGTAAAATAGAAAATTCCGCATTGGTATGGAGGTGCAGGAAGAGTATATGGGGGTGGAGGAAGAATTTGTCTCTTAATTCCTAACATCTCATGTGGACCTCAGCGTTTTGGGCTTTCTGGGCCACAGTGAGGCCCATGATAAACCCTTACCCGGGCCCGTAGAAGAAGCTTCTCTGTATCAGAATGAAATTTTAGAAGGAAAAAGAAAAGAAAGAGTATTGGATAAGCAAAGAAAAGAGAAATGAAAAAAATAAAATAAAATAAAAGAATAAAGAATGATACCATGGAATAAAGTTGGTAAGGATTGACCAACTGCATAATAATTCTTTGGATCTTACACGTACTCCCAATAACGCCTCGCTGGCATATCCGAAACTCGGCCACGTGGCACTGAGCTTGAATTCCAACCTAATATTACGTTAGGGTTGAACTTGGAAGAGAGACACCGAGTGAAGAAGAAACCACACCGTTCAACAAGTAATAACTGACATAATAATCATCGTCATCATCATCATCGTCGTTTCAGAAGTAGAATGAAGCATAGTTTGTGTTTGTGAGTTGTGAGTTGTGAATTGGGAATTGTGAGTGGCGGAGATGAAGGGGGAGACGGCGACGCTGGTGCTGGTGAACCTGGCGGGGATAATGGAGAGGGCGGATGAGTCACTGCTTCCGGGAGTGTACAAGGAAGTGGGAGCGGCGCTCCACACCGACCCCACCGGCCTCGGTTCCCTCACTCTCTTCCGATCCATCGTTCAGTCCTCCTGCTACCCTATCGCCGCCTATCTCGCCGTCCGCCACAACCGCGCCCATGTCATTGCCCTCGGCGCTCTTCTCTGGGCTGCCGCCACCTTCCTCGTTGCATTCTCCTCCACTTTCTTCCAGGTCACCGCCGTTTCTTACGATACAAGTTACAACTCTTCAATTCATAGGAAGGGGAAGAGTGTTTCTAAATTAGGGATTTCAGGGTAGTAGAATGGTCTTTCACTACCAAATGCATAACAAATCATGAATGTGTTGGAACATTAGCTGATGTTTTCTTTAATATCTCGTCAACTATTTTTACCAGCTTATCTACTTGAAAGGACTTCAATAAAGTGGAGAAATTCAATTTATTTTACCTTTTTGACGACTGTTTATAGAAAAAAATTTATCTGAACAGAACCGTCTGAGTGTCTTTTGTTAATGGAAGTTTGTCTAGACTTTAAGCCTCAAATTTCTGGTAAAAGCATTGAGTTGGGGATATCACCGTATAATTTTTCTTTCGTTATAACATGTATCGTCTTTGCTACCATAATTCTGAATAACTTGTATATGTTTGTGGGAAAATAAGTAAACCAAAAGGGTTAGTACTTTTTAAGGTGAAGGTGTAAGGTAAGACTGTTAAACCACATTTTACATGTTACAAGATAAGAAGAACAGAAAATATGAAAATTTGTTTATTACACTAAAGTGTGCTTAAAAAATGTTACGAAGTTGGTGTTCAAGACTATATCTCCGGTGCTATCTTAGTGTCATTGCATACCTTTGTGCCTTACAGAAAAATAGTATTCAAGACTACTCTAATTTCCGAAAGCATATTTTTGTTCATTGGCATTTTCCCTTTTGTATTAGGCAGTTGGCAAATGTATGAAGTCCTTGAAGCAATTGTCTCTATAACTGTTATGCTATTGTAGGTATTTGGCTGATAGTATTCACTTTGAACTTTGAAGTCATTGATTATAGGTAGCTTTGTCACGAGCATTTAATGGAATTGGCCTTGCGCTTGTAACACCTGCAATCCAGTCTCTTGTTGCTGACTCAACTGATGATAGCAATCGTGGCATGGCTTTTGGATGGCTTCAACTAACAGGCAATGTTGGTTCAATTATTGGTGGCCTCTTCTCAGTGTTGATAGCTCCAATGACGGTGTTTGGAATCCCTGGTTGGAGAATTTCCTTTCACATTGTTGGACTAATAAGCGTTATAGTAGGTGTTTTGGTATACCTCTTTGCCAATGATCCACACTTCTCAGATAATGGTACAAATGATAGAAGGCAAGCTCCAAATAAAACATTTTGGTCCGAAGTGAAAGATCTGGTTCAGGAGTCCAAGTCAGTTTTGAAGATTTCGTCTTTTCAGATTATTGTTGCACAGGGTGTCACTGGCTCCTTTCCATGGTCTGCTTTATCATTCGCACCAATGTGGTTAGAGCTCACTGGCTTCACCCATAACAAAACTGCTTTCCTCATAGCTCTGTTTGTGGTTGCCAGTTCTGTTGGGGGATTGTTTGGAGGTAAGATGGGAGATATTCTCTCCAAGCGTCTTCCAAATTCTGGGAGAATAATTCTGGCACAGATAAGCTCTGGATCAGCCATCCCCTTAGCAGCACTTCTTTTGCTTGGTTTGCCAGATGATCCCTCCTCTACAGTATCTTATGCTTTGGTTCTAATAATTATGGGACTCCTGATATCTTGGAACGCTCCTGCTACAAATAAGTACACATCTCAAACTAATCTTTAGTTTGTTTGTTTACTTAATCATTTTTCTCATATTTGGTATAATATTTGCTATAAACATTCTCGAAATATCTTTCACACCTTCCAACTTTTGTTAAGATGATTCATAAAACTTGTATGTTACAATACATTGCTGATTTGTTAACACGTTAAGTCCTCTCTACTTTCTAGGCTTGTAGCATCTTAACTTGGAATGATTCCATCTTAAACTTGCTTACAAACTTGGTTAGATCAAACTGACTTCTAGTATTATTATTAATAGGTACCTTTAAATATTCAACAGCCAAATAATTTCAAAATTTTCAAATTTTCTTTTCAATTTACTTTCTGAAATATTATTAAATTTTCTTTTGGTTTTGTGCATATCCGGAACAAGTTTTTATTTACTTAAGTGCAAACTATTCTGCATCTGCTCGAGGCAGAAAGAGTGCGAAACACAGCATAATTTGTTGCTTTTGTTGTGATCTAGAACTGAAAGACAGCTGTGTGATTGTAGAAAAGATTGTCCAAGTTATACGTTTATGCATGCCTTAATTTGTTCCCTGTATGGACATTAGTCCAATTTTTGCAGAGATAGTTCCAGAAAGATCCCGAACAAGTGTATATGCCTTGGACAGATCTTTTGAGTCTATATTATCATCTTTTGCTCCCCCTGCAGTGGGGATTTTGGCTCAGCATGTTTATGGGTACAAGCCCATTCCTAAAGGGTCTAGTGAATCTCAGGAAATTTTAACCGACAGAGAGAATGCTGCATCATTGGCCAAGTCTCTTTACACAGCAATAGGAATCCCAATGGCTATCTGCTGTATAATCTACACATTTCTTTATAGAACATATCCAAGAGACAGGGAACGAGCTAAGATGGAGGCTTTAATAGAATCAGAGATGCAGTTCATTGAATCAGGTGGTTTAGCTATGGATAAAGCGTTAGAGTCAGAAGAAGTATCTATTGCAGATTATGATGGTGATGGCGATCTTGATGGTGAAGAGAACACGTTACTCTACCGGCAGTTGACATTTTCCAAAGAATAGTTAAAAACACATCACAATTTTACAAGGTTTGCCAACAGAGACAGGTTTCAGGTATATACTACATGGTAAAGAACTTTTCAGAACTACATTTTGGTAACTTTTGTGCTTGAATCATACATGAACAGTTATAGATGAAACAGTATACGCTTTCATAGTTTTTATCTTGCTCTCTTTTGAGGGAATAATTCCCTGTTGTATGCAATTCAACTTTGTAATCTGTAATAGGTTGGATAACACTGAATTTAGATTTATTTGTTTTGGCTAATGTAATTGACATTCTAGTTTCTTAAATACCAAGTATGGTGTGAATTCCCTCGGCAAGGCAAATACAAATACCGAGCACACATTGACAGGGAGAACTAGAAGAAAAGCATGATTGCACCTTGATCAATTAAAACAGCCAAATTTAGAAACAGAAAGAAAAGGTTAAAAGCATGAATGAATAATTCTGAATTCTTGTGCAACGTCTTTCCATTAATCTTCTTACTTTTTACAATAAAATTTGATTGTATTTATTTTTTTAAATATGGAATAATTATTTATTTATTTTATTTAATACGTTCTCTATAAGATGATAGAAAGATTTGCCAGAAAATATAACGTCTCCCATTATAAATAAGCATTTGTCCTACACAAGACACACTATTTAGTAGGGTTTGTATCAGTGTGCATAATTATATTTTTAGAAGTTACGCTATCAAGAGTATTAATATATGAAAATGTTATTTTACGAATATGCTTTACTGTTATTTAGCAATTTAAAAAAATAAAAATAAAAGTGGAATAATATAAATGTAACTTTCATCTCCTAAGAACAGGATACTCATTTTTACGTAACTTTCATTCTTGAAATCAATTATATCTAGAAATTTCTTTAAAATAATACTAAATATGAAAATTTTCTCAATTTCACTATCGTAGATTTTTTTTTTTATACCTTAGAAACAAGTACGACAATGGAGACTGCTTCTTCCTACACCTCCTCCAACTCCAAATGTTTCTTGAGCCACCTCCAAGTCCCTTAATTATTATAGTCTTCCTTAATTATTATTTAAAAAATCCAAAGTGTCCCTAATTATTATAGTGTCTCTTAACTATTATTGTACAAATGAAATTACCCTTGCAACCCTAAAGTCTCGTTATAATATTTCAACTCACAAACCTAAAGTTTCGTTATAATATTTCAACTCAACTCACCACTACTCTCTTGTTACTTTCAATGCACCTCTACTGATTCTGTTTATTGTTGTTATAGTTGTTATTTTCAATGCACCTCTACTGATTCTGTTTATTATTGTCATTTGCTTTTGTCGACTACCACCGTTCACATACTTATCAATCATATTTGAGGTAAAGATGTTTTATTAAATATTTTATAATTGATTTGGATGGTTTATGCAATTTGGGAGTATTTTGTAGGTTTTTTTATTTTTGTTGACAATGAGTTGCGAAATGGGTCATTCCGGAACTGTCATCCGGATCAGAAAACAATTCTGAACAACCTTTTCTGCAACTCATTGTCAACAAAAACATAGTTGCGAAATGAGTTGTTCCGGAACTGTCATTCGGATTCGGAGAACAGTTTCAGAATAGTTCATTCCGAAATTATTTTTTCGTTGATAATGAGTGGCATAATAGATTGTTTCGAAACTATTCTCTCTGGTCCGGATGAAGATTTCGGAACATCCCATTCCGCAGTTGTTCTACGTTGCCAGCACTGCAAAAGTTGATGTTCTGTTATTGCTCAACCACCCTTCCGTTGTCAATAACACGTCGTCATTCAAAGGCCCTACTATGAGAGAACACAACTGCAACTATCCACCTTCATTGTACCTCCCGCACCTTCCTCTTTTACTGTTCTACTGCTTTAATGGATTGTTCTATTGCTTTAATTTATAGAGTCGTCATTCAAAGGCCCTACGTTCTGTTGTTGCTCAACCACCCTTCCGTTGTCAATAACACGTCGTCATTCAAAGGCCCTATATGAGAGAACACAACTGCAACTATCCACCTTCATTGTACCTCCTGCACCTCCCTCTTTTACTGTTCTACTGCTTTAATGGATTGTTCTATTGCTTTAATATATAGAGGGGTAAAATTGTCTTTACAAACAAAATAATTTATCAATAAGGTGCTTGAAGATATCTTGGAGGTGCACGAAGAACCAGTCGACAATAGAAGGCATTTGTTTCATGAAGCTCTTTGCATTGTACAATATAAAAGCAAAAATATGTATGTATGTTTATGTGTGTGTTATTTCATGTCTGTTAAAAGATTATAAAACAATATATTTGTTAAAAAAAAAATATTCTCGTAACTATACATTTTTTTTCCACGAGAATGTGGGAGTTACCCTTATTCCATTTTATAAGTTATTTTAAAATTTAAAAATATTTATTATAATGTTAAGGTTTAGCCAAACATATTTGTTAGATATTCAAGTGTGAGTCAAAGTCCCACATTGAGTAGGAATGAGAAAGTTGAGCAACATATAAGAAATAAGATCCGCAAACCTAATGCCTTAAGGTTTTGGGTTGAAGGTGGCGTCATTCCCTTATATGGATTGGCTCTTGTCCCATTCTTGTGAGATCTCCCCAGTTTCTCCCTCGGATTCTCCCAATAATATTTTATTAGATATACCTAAAAGTAATATTATGATTATAATATTTCTATAAATGTGAATACTGTGACTACAACATCATAACTTGAAATAAAGGTCTCTTAGTTATAATCTTAAAATATCTCTAGTTTTCTCTCTCTCTTTTTTTTCTTCAAATTAAGGTAGATTTTGAAAATATAAATTGGACACATCTAATAAAATTCATTCACAAAGATCATATCGACAATAATTTAAAATGCAAAAGTAATGATTAAGAATTAAAATTTGAAAAATTAAAATTAAAATTTATAGTTGAAAATGACATGTAATGATTTAAAAACAAAGGATTACTCTCGAAAGAACATTCTCAACATCCACAATTTTTTGTTACTTCTAGTAGATATTTAATGCTAATACAAGAATGCTGCTTTTTATTTATTTATTTCTTCTTCTCCTCCTCCTTTTTCTTTTGTTACCCAGCTCTTATTTTCTCTCTAGTTTTTTTTTTTAATTTCTAATTCTCTTCGCTCCCTTCACCAAAATTGTTTGTGATTTTAATACAGTTTGTAAGGACATGTTATATATTAGAAAAGTATTAGTTATTTGTGTATTTGAAATTTATAGTGAACCGATGCAAGCAGTGGAGAGTATACCTATATATATATATATATATATATATATATATATATATATATATATATATATATATATATATATATATATATTTAGAACATAACTCTTTTACTCTATTACAATTTCTATTGTAGGAAAGCAGGATAGGACCCTGAGTTCCTTCACAACGAGCACTACAAGAAAAAAACTATTTAGAAATCAATATTTAGCTATCAAATGAAATGGTTGCTAATTGTGACCAAAATAGTCACCAAATTAAATTTTGGTTGCTAAATAACTACAAAATAGAAGTAATGATTGGATTTAGTGACCAATTAAGTCAAATAATTGGTATCTAACATTAGCTATCAAGGTTTTAGTGACTTATGCCATTAGATTCTAAATTGGTATCTAATTAAGTTAGAGACTAATTTGGAATCTAATGGTACAAGTCACTAAAACCTTGGTAGCTAATGTTAGATACCAATTATTTGACTTAATAGGTCACTAAATCCAATCATTATTTTTATTTTGTAGTTATTTAGCAACTAAAATCTAATTTGGTGATTATTTTGGTCACAATTAGTAACAATTTCATTTGGTAGCTAAAATTGATTATTAAATGATATTTTTCTTGTAGTGAAGCTTGAAGGAATTCGGTTCTCTTTGGGAGAACCCTAAGTCTTTATTGGTGATTTTGGGAGTCAATCGATAATTCCTAACAGAGGTATCACTCTTGGTTCATTCTTGATGGCAGAATCAACACGCAACTCTGTAGCTCTTAAGGAAGTGGAGGAATGTTTGGCTACTAGGTTAGACACTCGTTTGGTGGAGTTAGCGGGTTCTCTTCAACTTATGTTGACTAATTCATTGAAAGAAACAGTCCAAGAATTGGTTACCTAATCTTCTTTCAATGATAGTCAATCATCTAATGGCAGAAAAGTTTCAAAACAGCCACCATATTCTGTTGCAACAAGATGTTCTCGTATTGAATTTCCAAAGTCCAACGGTGAAAACGTAGACCAATGGTTGTATCATGATTTTTTTTTCTATTGACAATACCGCGATGATATGCAAGTGCAAAGAGCAATCATACATCTTGAAGGAAGAGCGACTCAATGGTAGACAACTATGGCCAAATACACCAATTGTTTATTGTTGTCTTGGAAGGCCTATAGTTTAATGATTCGGGAAAGATTTGGAGAGGTTTGCGTGGATCCTATGGCTGACTTGATGAAATTACGTCAGAAAACTACATTAGATCAATATTATGATGTGTTTGACACTATCATAAACAAGTTAAATCTTTATAATCTTATACTGTGAGTTGTTTCTTAGGGGGATCAAGGAAAGACATACGAATGACAGTACACATGTTTCAACCCACCATTGTCCACAAAGCTTTCTCGTTAGCCAGAATGTATGAAGCAGCCAATACCTCTACGAATATTGATTCTTCTTGGTATCTTACAAAAAATAAAGGTATTTTTTGTCCTAAACCAGTGAGTGCAGACAAAATGGAATTTCACAAAAGTTCTGATAGAAATTGAAATCAACTTAGGCTTACTAGAACTCTAACATCAACATTTATGAGTGAAAGGAGGGCCAAAGACCTTTGTTATTTTTGTGACAAACCATATACTTCAGAGTATAGTTTGACCCACAAGAAAATCCAAATCTATGTTATGGAAATTCAAGAAACACTAATGGATCAAGAATTAAGTGATAAAGAAGAATAAGTTGAGCCACATATATTGGTTAGTGCATTGATAGGGGTAGCTAATTTTTGAACTATGAGAGTCACTAGTTATGTTAATAAAAACCTCTACATATACTCTTGGACATTAGCAGTACTCATAATTTTTTGGATATCTAAATTGCAAAGAAATTCGGATGTTTGATAGAGGAAAGGGATCCCTTATTGGTAACATCAGATGGGAACAAGATCAAGATTTGTTTTTATGGTGAAGAACTTTGCGTGGAGAATCCAACAAACAACTTTCACCTCTATGTTCTTCTTATTCCTTTAGGCTATTGTGACCTAGTACTTGGAGTTGAATATTACATGGAATTTTAATAATCTTACCATGGAATTTAAGGTAAATGGTAAGAGACATGCTTTACGTGGAGCTACTACACAAAATATAAAAGCAGTTGCAAAACAAAATTTTATTAAGGCAATGGAGGAAGGAGTTCATTTTTCAATGCTGCAGTTGTGTACCACCAACACTGGAATTTTCCAGGCACTTACAGTCCAAGCTGAAACACCACCATTACAGGCAACTACTGAAAGTTTGTTGGCTGAGTTTGATGACATTTTCCATATTCCTAAAGAGGTACCTCCTTTCAGACCAAAATTTGATCACAACGTTTCTCTTATTCAAGGAGCAAATCCAATCAACAAGAGGCCTTACAGATGTGCAAAGTCTCAGAATGATATTATAGACAAATTAGTGCAAGATTACCTTAAAGATGGTGTTATTCAACACAGTCTTTATGCTAGTCCTGTTGTTTTGGTAGGAAAAAAAATGGTACTTGGAGACTATGTGTGGATTATAGGGATCTTAACAAAAATAAAATTAAGAAAAGATTTCCTATTCCACTCATGGATGACCTCTTACATGAACTACATGGGTCTTCAATTTAGAGATTAACTTGAGAGCAGGATATAACCAAGTTAGAATGGATCCTAGAGATGTTTACAAGACAACTTTCAAAACCTATGCATGACACTACGAATACTTTGTAATGCCATTTGCGTTAACCAATGCACCAACAACATTTCATGAATTAATGAACTCTATTTTCCAACAGTTTCTACAAAAAATTTTGTTAGTGTTTTTTTACAATATACTAATATATAGTGCAGATTTGGAAGCTCATCTACACCACTTAAGGCAAGTCTTTCTTCTTCTATATGAAAATTCATTATTTGCTAAAAGGTCAAAATGTTTTTTGCTATCAACAGGGTGGAATATCAAGGACATTTCATATCTAAGCAAGGAGTAGCAACTGATCCTACAAAAATAGAAGCTATGTTGAAATGGCTGATTTCACAAAATATTAAACAACTAAGGAGCTTCTTGGGCCTAGCCAGTTATTATAGAAAATTTGTAAGAGGGTTTGGGTGGATAGCTAAATCATTAACAGATCTTTTAAAGTAAGATGGGTTCCTATGGTCAGAAGCAGCGACAAAATCCTTTCAACAGTTGAAGGAAGCTTTAAAAAAGGCACCAGTCTTAGCTTTACCGAATTTTCAAAAGAAATTAGTGGTAGAGACAAATGCTTTAGGCATGGGGGTAGGAGCTATTTTAATGAAAGATCAACATCCTATAACATTCATCAGCAGGACTCTAAACAAGCAGCAACAATCCCTTTCTACTTATGAGAAAGAATTACTAGTTGTGGTGTTTGCTGTTCAGAAATGGCGTCACTATTTGTTATCATCTCAATTTGTGGTAAGGACTGATCATTACAGTCTAAAATATCTTTTAGATTAATGATTGACAACAATTTTTCAGCAAAGATGGTTAGTCAAGTTAATGGAGTTTGACTTTACCATTGAATATAAGCAAGGAAAGGACAATGTTGTGGTTGATGCTTTATCATGAATGACTACACTAGACTGCAATTCTATGATAATACACAAAATGAAACCAGATTTGTCACAAAAGATTTAGCAAGTTTTTTTGGGTTATGCCAACCTACAACAATTGGTGCAAGAGCTAAAAATAGATCCAAATTATCATAAGTACTACCGTTGGATTAATGAGGAATTAAGAAGAAAAGGTAAATTGGTAGTGGGAAATGATGTGGATTGACAATAGTTTTTCAGCAAAGATGGTTAGTCAAGTTAATGGAGTTTGACTTTACCATTGAATATAAGCAAGGAAAGGACAATGTTGTGGCTAATGCTTTATCACGAATGACTACACTGGACTACAATTCTATGGTAATACACCAAATGAAACTAGATTTGTCATAAAAGATTCGACATGTTTTTTTGAGTTATGCCAACCTACAACAATTGGTTCAAGAGCTAACAATAGATCTAAATTCTCATAAGTACTACCATTGGATTAATGAGGAATTAAGAAGAAAAGGTAAATTGGTAGTGGGAAATGATGTGGAGTTGCGCCAATCTATATTACAGTGGCTACACTTTTCACCTGCAAGCGGCCACTCGGGTATTACAACAACTATGCAAAGGGTAAAATATATACTGTATTGGAAGGGGATGACTAAAGACATAAAGACTTTTATAAACCATTGTGAAATTTGCCAAAGGTCAAAATATGAGACAGTGGTCTCACCGGGATTACTTCAACCTTTGCTTATTCCAGGTCAAGTTTGGCAGGATATATCCATGGGTTTTATAGAAGGTTTACCTAACTCTTCAGGCAAACAAGTTATTTTTGTGGTTGTTGATAGATTAAGCAAGGTTGCCTATTTTATTGCGCTTAGCCACCCTTACATAGCTAAGGAGGTAGCAAAAGTATTTCTGGATAATGTTTTTAAGTTACATGGTTTTCCGAGTACAATAACCAGTGATAGAGATTCTGTTTTTGTTAGTGCATTTTGGATAGAGTTCATGAAATTCCAAGGGGTTCAACTCCAGTTGTCATCCAGTTACCATTCTCAGACAAATGGTCAGACAAAGGTAATCAACTGATGCCTTGAAACATATCTCAGATTATGTGTTCTGATTCACCATCTCAATGGAGCAATTGGCTGAGCCTTAGCAGAATGGTGGTATAATACCACCTATCACACATCTACTAAAATTACACCATATGAAATTGTGTTTGGCCAGCCACCACCGATTTACCTTCCCTATCTACCAGGAGAGTCAAAAGTGGACCTAGTGAATCGAAGCCTTACTAAAAGAGAAGAAATGCTGAAGATTTTTAAGTTTCATTTAAGAAGAGCCTAGCACATGATGAAACAGAATGTGGATAAACATAGATTTGACATAAATTATAGTACAGGAGACTTAGTTTATGTTAAACTACACCCCTATCGACAAATTTCTGTAGCACAACGGGTTAATATGAAGCTGTCTCCTAAGTTTTACGGACCATTTAAGATCATTGACAAGATAGGTCAAGTTGCATACAAGCTGCAACTTCCCAGTACCTCACGTATCCATTATGTTTTTCATGTTTCCCAATTGAAGAAACATGTAGGATCGGCCATAGTAGACCCCATTCTCCCTTACGAAGCACAATATATGGCTACAGATAGAGAACCATAAACTATACTTAACCGTATGATAGTAAAAATAAAAGGGATGTCAGTGACAAAAGTTTGGATTAAGTGGAAACATCAACTTCCAAAAGATGCTACATGGAAATTCTACTATGATTTGAAGAAGAAATATCCTTCTTTTCATTCTTGAGGACAAAAATGTTTGGTGGGGAAGGCATTGTTATATATTAAAAGAGTATTAATTATTTATGTATTAGGAATTTATAGTGAAACAGTGCCATACATGTGAAACGGTGCAAACAGTTATTTTTGTATTTGAAATTTATAATGAAACGGTGCCATACATGTTAAACGGTGCAAGCAGGGTATACCTATATATATATATATATATACTCGAAACATACTTTATGAAAAAAAAGAAAAAAAATAATACCTGGTTTGTTATTCCCCTCTTCAGTCTTTGTCTCTCTTCAATCTCTGTCTCTCGTAACCCTTCTACTTTATTACAACTTCTATTGTGGAAAAGCAGGATCAGATCCTCTAGGTTTCTTCACAATAAGCTTGGAGGAATTCAGTTTTCTTTGAAAGAGTCCTAGGCCTCTATTGGTGGTTTTGAGGGTCAATCGATAATTCCTAACACATGTACAATGATGAAAGCTTGAGCCTATTCAAAGTATCTTGTAAGATCTTATCTATCTTGTCATTGCATTCCGCACTTCCACTTCCATATATTGATGTTGTTAATCCATACAAATTTTAATTTCCAATTTTATCCTTTAAATATATATTTTTAAATTGAGAAATACATTTTAGAAATACATTTTAAGATGTATTAATACATTTAAGATGTATTAATACATTTAAGATGTATTAATACATTTTGAAATGTACATCTTAAAATACATTCTAAGATTAAAAAATATATTTTGAAATATGTATTCTAAAATTTATTATACATTCTAAAATATATTTTTGAAATTAGAAATATATCAAAATTTATTATTACATTCATAATTACATTTTTAGAATACGTTTCCATATCCGAAAATATATTTTACATATTTTGAAATATACATTCTGAAATATATTTTTATATTTGAAAATATATTTTGAAATGAATATAAAACTTTAAAATAGGTTTTAGATTGTAAAATCCGTAACCTTCCTAAATTATCACCAAGTCAAAATAGGCTGTTTCATAAATTTGAACCTGAGCTATTTTTAACATTTTACCACCTCTATAGGGTGCAACTTCAAACGATGGGGTTGTAAAATGCAATGCCCTATCCATCTACATATCTATAAATTCAAAATATCACCAAGCCCATGGGCTAGATTTTAATAACACATCTATCATCACTTTATAAAGGGACTTTCTTTTCGCACCCCCACACTTTTCGTCTGCAATCATAAATATTAAAATTTTCACTTTATCTTTTGGGTTAAAATTCTTTCTGAATTATGCAATCTGCAAACCTCTTAGATTGTAAAATCTGGTATTTAAAAATGTATAATGAATTACACAGCGCAAAAAAAATAATTTGAAAGTCAAATTTATAGTCTAGAAGTTAATGTTGTATTATAAATTATACCTTTATGAAAAGAGACTTATAAATTAAAGATTCCGAGTTCACGTAAGCCCAAATTATAAGGTTAGGGAAACGCCCAGAGTGACTTAGCCCACAATAGACTATCTTTACACTACACTATTACTTTTGGACTCTAGAACTCTGCATGCTATTTTACATCATATAAGTAAAAATAAAAATCGAAAGTGTTTGTTCACTAAAGTTTGGTTGATGTGTTATACTATCATACATTTAATAAAAGAAAAAAGAACTTGAGTCGAATGAATGCAATTTGTGGGTTTAACCAGAGATCAAACTTAACCGTTGTGATTGTTGTAGACATTTGGAGATAAGATGAGGAATAATTCCTGTCAACTTTTTAGTGGCTGATAGTCCAAGTTAGTAAATATTTTCAACAGTAAAATTGATGATGATAATAATAGATTATTCAAGTAACACATGATTATCTTATTCTGCTGCATATAGCTATAGAATTGTTTGTTTAGCCATAGATTCATGATATAATGTCATCGTACTTAAGTGTTATTTTCTTATTTTGCTTAAAATTCGTAGGGTGGTTAATTCATTTATTTGATTAATTGATAATGTTTTATTGGACTTTTCATGTTAGTTACCAATTGTTCTTTTGGAAATGTACGATTTTACTTTTAAAGATTATGTTCAATTAATAATTAATTTATAAAACAGAAGCAAGTTAGTTATTAATTCAAACTTTTGTTTTCTTAACTCAGGGTTTTGTTTTACTTGATGAAAAACTAATATTGGTATCTATTGAATCATAATTAGTGTATAATATACCAATGGCTTAAATTATATTAATATTTTCAAAACGATTGTTATAAGGAACATGATGACTTTTGAATAAATAATAAACTATAGTTGTTTGTTCCATCAAAGTATTATGTGAAAACCCGTTTATATATATATATATATATATATATATATATATATATATATAATTTTTTTTATTTTTTTTTTTTTTTTTTTTTTTTATATTTTTCTTTTTTTTTTTTTTTTTTTTTTTCATTATTTCGTTGTTACATTGTCTTTTTCTTAATTTGTTGATCTTTCTTAACTATCACTACTAGAATATTAAATTTTTGTCTTATTTCCGATCAATTATAAAACTAGACATCGTTTTTAGCTACAGAATAATAGGAAGAAAAAAGAAAAAATGTGATAAAAAACATAAACCCAATTGATGTGAACTCGTTTGTTTGGATTTAAGAATAGACCGGTCTAGACAGGAATTTAAATTTATTAGAAAGTAGACCGGTCTACTTCTATAAAAGAAGATAAGTCGCAAATATGTCATAAGAAAATGAAATTTTTTTTGATAAGTCTAAGAGTTGGTTTAGCTAAGAACTCAAGAGATGCATTCTTATCAATTTGTAAAATATATCATCCATCCTTCTCAATTCCAAAATATGTTTTAAATTCCATGTAAGTTATGAGTTTTCCTTATTTGAAAGTAAATAAATTAAATTAGATCTTATTAGTCCTTCTCTTAATTCTTTAAGTCCATTAGATATGTAATCAACCTAGTTTCCTCCATATGGTTGTCCTTCAATAATTGGGCCTTTAGTAGATAGGTCACCTTATACTGGAAAACTTCTTGGGTCTCTCTAAGTCTTTCTGAGCTTTACTCTAGTCATAGACCCATATAAGTCTTGAATTGGATCGTAGACTTTATTTTTAATTTCATGGACTTGGGCTTTCTCATCACAGATTTTGTGGAGTTGAGCTTGGATGTCCACATCACTAGTGCTACATCACAAATTCTAACTAAGACTATGGTAAAGTAAGTTCAATGTGAAATTGACATGGGTAGTATCATAAGTATGGAAAACATGGAATTGATCTTGATATTTGATCTAAATCTAGAAACTTTTCAATTTTGATTTTCCCTTTATTTTCTATTTTAAAATTTTGACCACGTACTTGAATGTTTTAAATCTAGAAATTACATTTCATTTTTTTTAGATTTTGATTGCAATTAAGTTTAAAATTTTTAGAAGATAAAGCTTATAACTATCATCTCTCTTACTTTTCATGACACTTTGAAAGATATGAAAACTTTAGTTGTATAATATACTTGCTCTGTTATCGATTCTTATCTTAAACTATTCTAAATTAAGTAGTGATTTTACATAAATTGTATCTTGGATATGAAGAAGCTTCATCAACCTCAACTAACTTACCAAACCTTCTTCCATATCTTATGTTTCTTCACCTTTTCTGTCAATTTTATTTTTGAATTCATATTCAATTGTTGATTTTCTTTCATTTCCACCACCTATTTTTATTTTTTCAATCATATTATGTTTTAATTTTGTTCTTAATTTTGTTTAATCCGTTGTTATGTCCTTGTTTCATTTTTTTTATCTTCTTTTGATCAAAATCATTTATTCAAACTTCTTATCACATTGTTATAACAATAAAAAATAAACATAAGATTCCTATATGAATTTGAGTTTATAATCTTAAATTCTTTTTGTAATCATTAACATCCAATTCATATTTTGATCTTTATCATTTATTTAATATAGAAAGGTTAATCTATGGAAATACATGAAACATTGAATAAATTAGAAAGTAAAAATTTATAAATCTTGAAAATCCATCTCTAATTTGAATTTCGTCACTTTTTTTCTTGGTAATTTCATTACTATTTCCATTCATTAGCTAGTTTAAATTTTCGTCTATAATACCATTAATAGATCTATTGCTAACTAGGTTTAGTGTTTGTTTATATAGTCTTGGCTAAGCTTGATCAAAGAATGTTTTGTGAAACAATTTTTAACATGTATAAACGAATATTGATCATGGATTATGTTGATTTTGGTGTTGTTTACCTTATTATTTTAGAGTTAGGTGTTTTGTTTATGTTTCTTCTTAATCTCTTTATTTGAGAATATGTTGTAAAGGAAGACTGTAATTCTCCTATCACTTTCATAGGAGTTTCTTCCAACACAACAAGCTTTAATTGAATTCTAGTTTGAGATTATTGTGGTTAGATTGATTAATTGACTCCAAACATCATAATTAAGTTGTGGAAAATCACAAGAAGGAAAGATTGAATTGTAATTTAATTAATTTTGAAATTTTTTTTGCAAATATCTTCTGACCAATGGTATTCAGAAGGTGGTTTAGTTTATGCAGCAATCAAATTATAACTCTTTCATCCAATGTATGTTGTTAAATGCAACTAGCTAATTCATTTGAAAGATCATAATTGATATTCATTTATCTAAGTTGATCGATTCAAGGAGACAAACTTTAAAAGATATATATTCATAAATAATTTTTATCAACTTTAGTTTGATGAAATATTTTGATTAGACAAGCATTTCCAAATGCACAATATATTCTTAACTCTTTCATTCTAAAAGATCACGCCATATGCAAAATTTAGAAAATTTCATCTAAAATCCTTTGATAAAAATATATTTTGAAAATGCTCTCATAAAAACTTTGTTCTTGGGTTAATGTAAATGATAATAACATAGAATGTAAAGAAAATAAGGAGGAAAGAACACATACATAATAATTTATACTAGTTCGTTTGTCGCACAAACTACATCCAGTTCTTGGTCAATCACTGAAGTTCAACTAGGCAAACTAACAGTACAAAGTATATTAGAGTATTCTTTGGGCTTGTAGGCATTCCTGGCTAACCCCTTGAGTTTCTTTCCTCAAACCACTCCTGGTTGACATTGAGTATTATTTACTTGACTAACTACAAGTATTCTTTACTCAAGCCATTTTTGGTTGACATTGAGTATTCTTTTGAATTACAGCCACTCATGGCTGATCTTGTTAAGGAGTATTGTTCCTAAGTCACTCCTTACTGAACCAAACATCATTTACCAAGTCACTCCTGGCTTAACCAAGTATTATATGTCAAACAACCACTCTTGGCTAATATACAATAATTGTAGGCTTAGATGATTATATGATCATCTTGTTTGACTACTTAGAGTGATAGTGTCTCATAAACGAAGACATAATTTATGGCTTCTCTCCTAGTATAAATCATCTTTCTCTCTTGGGAGGTCAGTGTCTTTTAACATATACAATGAATGACTTCTCTCTCCTAAGTAGCTAAACAAACACTCTTAGTGTTTTCCATGAAGTTCCTTTAGATCCTAGTATTTTAACTATATTTCTTATTTTAGCCTAAGGATCCTTCTATGACACTGTGAGGTTTGCTCTATCATCTGATGGACATTGTTTGTATAGTGCAATCTCTACTCTCTTGACTTAGAGGAATGCTCTTAATTTGAATAGTTTTTTTTTTTTTTTTTTTTGCATGATATCTCCTTTCTCTTATCCTTCTTATTTTGGATGGAAGACTTTATATAGGCTCTAGAAGAAGGTAGCCTTAAAGAGGCCATTTATAGTCAGTGAACAACTTCAGCTTCTATGCATGCTCGCTTTGCATTCGACGAGTTTTAATATGATTGTTGCATTTAATGTAGCTTTATTTTTTCCCCTTTTTTCTTCGCAACGTTCTTGATAACTGGCAATTCTTATCTCCCTAGATAGTATAACCTTTTGCACAAATTCATGGTTAAGTTGATATCGTACCGGACAAATAGTTAGGTCTGAGTTGAAAGTTTCTTTGAGTCGGGAGGAGGATGATGAAAAAAAAAAATTTAACTCATGTCCCGAGAGATCTTTGATATTTGTTTTGTATTTAAACTTTAACGGATCTCTTTGACAGACAAACATTCCCTACAATTATAGAATAAGCATATGGATATTTATTTAATTACAAGGTGTTCTTAGTCTATGCACATTAGACTAAGAACACCTTATATGAAGAAAAAAAAATTAGCTCATGTCCCGAGAGATCTTTGATATTTGTTTTGTATTTAAACTTTAACGGATCTCTTTGACAGACAAACATTCCCTATAATTATAGAATAAGCATATGGATATTTATTTAATTATGAGGTGTTCTTAGTCTATGCATATTAGACTAAGAACACCTTGTATGAAGAAAAAAAATTTAGCTCATGTCCCGAGAGATCTTTGATATTTGTTTTGTATTTAAACTTTAACGGATCTCTTTGACAGACAAACATTCCCTACAATTATAGAATAAGCATATGGATATTTATTTAAGTACAAGGTGTTCTTAGTCTATGCATATTATATGATGTTTAGTGTGCATTTTATCTATTCTTCTGTGTGCCTTATCAGACTTAAGAAAATATTGCATAATGTTGTATTATTTGTGAAATGAAACACTTACCCCTTACATGATTTGTTATTTTATAGAACTATCATCTTTTAGACGCAGTGTGATCATGTTTCATATTTAGTTATTTTTAAACACAAATTAAAACCTTGAGGTGCTGGACTTTTGCCTTAGCATAAGTGTTTATATCTTTGTTTGAATCATATATTAATGTTGTGTTTAAATTTGAAACTTAAAACAACATATAAAAGGAAATTAAAATTACAAAGGTCAAAACTTATACATAACAAATTCAAAAGAAAAATTTGCTTGAATGTGCTAATTCAATTTGTTACGAAACTTAAACAGAAGATTAATTGTTGATTCTTTTGATTTGGAAAATTAATTCAAACATTTTGAAAATCTTGATCTCTTATTACTAATATAGTTTCTTGTTAGGAATTAATCTTACATTGCTTAATTAAATTCTCATCTTCTTAAGTAGTTTATCACTTTAAACAAGTGTTTGAGTGAAATTTGAGTGTCATACCTTCATTTGGAAATTATTCTTAGACTTATGCAAGATTCATTGTTGATTCTTTTGATTTGGAAAATTAATTCAAAAATTATGGACATCTTGATCTCTTATTACTTATTAGGAACTAATTTTACATTGCTTAGTGAACTTTTGTTTTCTTAAGCAGTTTATCACTTTTAACAAATGTGTGAGAGAAATTTGAGATCATACCTTCATTTTCTTACGCAGGCTGAGAGATATACACTTTGCGAGAAATTGCTTTTATTTTATTCTAACTTTTTTTAGAGAAAAATTGCAACAATCTTGCGATTTTAACTAAGTGTTTAAACCAACAAAACATGAATCGTGATGCAGCTGCGTCTAATAGATGCTAAAGGGAAAAAAAAATCATGCAAGTGCAGGTGTTTCATCTGAAAAATGATGGAGCACTCTGCAAACGTTCCACTTTATCTGATGAGGTGTTGATGAACATTACATGATAAGTGCAGACAACTACTAGATCTCTTAAAGTTTGAACTAATATTGAACTGCTCACCAACTTTCTTGACTCAAGCATTGATCAACTTTGACTCAACTATCTATCTTGTACGATACATACTTTTACCATAATTTGGTGTAAAAAGGTTTGTTCTCGAGAAGATAAGTACTATTAGTTATCAAGGAGGTTGTGTTAAGAAGAAAAGAGCAAATAATGTTGTTTGAAGCACATTTAATGCCTTTTAAAGTTTAAGCTCGTAAGATGATAGATGAATAAGACATTCAAATGAGTTTAAAGCTACTGAACATCCAAAAAAGGTAATGTAATGACTACTCTTCAAGTCTATATAAAGACATGATTTGAAGAGAAGAAAAAGAAAAAGAGTCATTTCTAACAAGTTTTGAAATTGTGCTAAAATTTCTCTGTGCCCATAAAGCTTTATAAGAACACTCTTTCTCTTCATTTAGCAAACTAGAAGATAAGCCCTATCATTAAAAATGTAATTCCTCCTTAGTGAGCAAAGTTTGTGATTTGTTGATCAGAAAAGGCAATTTTAATTGTCTTAAGTTAGGATTTTGTAAAAGAATACTTAGTTAAGCCAAGAGTGACTTATAAAAGAAATACTTAGTTAAGTCAAGAGTGGTTTGTGGAAAGAATACTTGATTGAGCTAGGAATGACCTGTGAAAAAAAAAATAGGTTAAGCCAGGAGTAACTTGTTGAAAGAATATATAGGATAACTTAGGAGTAACTTGTTGATAGAAAACTTGTTTGTAATTCGATAATCTGCCTAATGAAACTTGACTGGTTAGTTAAGAATTAAACATAATATATTACAATAGATGAATCACTATAAAAATATTGATAATCATTATTTTTTAATCTCTTACATTTCATGTTATTTAGTCTATGCTAACTAAAACAAGGTGAAGTTTTTCAAATTGAGTTTATGAAAATTCTTATTACTTCTTCCGACCAAATACAAAACTTATCATCTCAAACAATTTAACCCTTTATTATTGTATTTTTCTTATTCTTCACATGGTTTGATCGTTTTTTGTTAGTTTTTATGTTATTCTTGAATTTTTAGGAACAATTTCGAAATCATTTTCTCCACTGCTTTAATCTCTAAGTTGACATGTTTAAAGTGGAACATGAAAGACTAAAGAGAGAATAAATCATGAGAAAAAAAGCTAATGGAGAAAGAGATACTGCAATGGGAATATGAAAGAAGGCACATTGAACAAATAAGGAAAGGAAGAACCCACTACCATTCTACCATGAAGCAATCATTTTTATTTATATTATAATTATTATTACTTTTATTATTATTATTAATGCTTTTATTATTTTTATTAGTATTATTAGTAAAATCTAATAATAATTATTACCAGATTTGATCTATTGATAAGATTGGTTGATAAATTAACCATCTAATTATTTATCGACAAAATTTGTTAATAATAATATTTAAGGTTTAGGGTTTAACTATTAGTAATTATTTATAAACAAATTTAAAATTTCTTATAATGATAGTTCTGTAATTTTAGTTCGGCCATGAAATTAGATTGTATAGTGAATATGAGTGTGTAAATAAATACTCGAAAGTGCGGCTCATGTAAACAAACGAAACAGTTTTGAAATAATATATTGATATACCAAAGTGCAAGTTTAATAAGAATATTATATTAAAATAATTTTTAATTTATTAAAGAATAAAATTATCTAACTAAAACATTATATTAAAGAATTAACCAACAGCATATCTATGGTATATATTTCTTTCTTAATTTCAATAAACATAGTAGTATACTAAGTTTTGTATATAGAAGTTAATAAAAGTTTATTGAGTGGATAAAGATCAAATTATATCATAACCATACGAGTTTAAATTTTGTCATAATAATCTCACTTGGATATGATAATCTTTATTAATAATATGTAAGCGCCTTTATAATTGTCAATTGGGTTTTAAAGATGTTCCAAAATAATGAATTTGTAAGATATAAGGGCTAGGAATGTGTTGAAGGAAATAAAATATAATGAATATGAAAATGTGAAATTTAATAACAAGTGCCCGTCTAGCTCAGTTGGTAGAGCGCAAGGCTCTTAACCTTGTGGTCGTGGGTTCGAGCCCCACGGTGGGCGTTTTTATAATTATCTCTTGTTTATGTTTTCTTTATTTTTTTTTCAGATGTTTTTATTTACAAAAACCAAATATTCTATATCATATATAAGAATTGATAATCCTAATAATAAAACATTATTTTATTTTTCAACATTATATTTAATATTTTAATAGTAATATGTATATGTATATATATATATATATATATATATATATATATATATATATATATATATATATATTATCAAACTTTAAATATTATTCTTTAAAATCTTGTAAATTTAATTTTATTAAGGTATTATATAGAAATGTTTTAAATAACTTTATCAATATCGACAATTATTCAAATTATAAGGTAGGTATTTTTTTACTAAAAATTATTTAAATATAATTAGGTAATTTATTCAATACAAACAGAAATTGACTCACGGAATATTTTTAAATTACTTTTTCAAAATTATAAAAATTAAAACTTATTCCACAATATTTAAAGCACCTACACGCTACATATTGAGCACTCAATAATATTTTCAAATTATTTATACATTCATATCTATTACATATTTTTGATCAATTTTTTCACAAACAATTTGCAATTAACTTTTTGTTTTACAAAAAATCAGTTTATTTATTTTTTATCTCTTGCCTATACAAATTCATTTTTTTAAATCCCTATCAATTGGATTAGTCACCATATTCTTATTGATTCAAATAATATCACTAAACTCATTAATAATTAAAAAATATTTTATTTGCACGCTTAACATGTATTTTTTAAAAATGAATTCTAATAATCTGAAAATAATAATTTTTATTTATAATCATATATATTTAAAAATAAGTTCAAAAATAATTTAAATTTAGTAATCAAATATTAAAATGACGAGATACAAATGATACCTATATAAAATTGATTATATTTTTTTAATATATAAAAATGTTTTTTAAATACTTTTTATTAATTATAATTAAATATATCTCTTAAAAATAATAAAAAATATCATATATTTAAAAATAATTTATAAATGTTATTTTTGTTATTTCTAAACATATATTTTATAAAATCAATTTAAATTAATTTTTAAATATTCTATATATATATATATATACACACACACACACATATATTTAAATCATTTTAATAATTTTACTGACAATTATACCTTTATTTATTTTAATTATAATAATACATTTGTTTTTTAAGCCAACTTCAGTGGCATTCTTCAAATTCTTAATCTCTCACTTCAATGTCCCTAAATTTGTCAGAAATTTCAAAAAGAAATAAAGAAATGATACATTTCAAACAATTATGTATAAAATTCACAGGATACAAAATAATTATCATAATGTGTAACCTTAAAAGTATAATTCTGGTAACTAAATAATAAGATCATGAGTTTGAAAAGATAAACATACTTATATCTGAATTGATTCCTTCCAAAGACATTTTCATACAAAGGAGAATACGAGAAATATTAGAACATTATTTTTAATATATAATTAATTTTTAAAATTAAAAATTATGAGGTATGAAAGATAATAACTCTTATATCTCAATTAATTCCTTTTAAAAATATGAAAACTTATATTTTAATACTATATGTAATATTCAAAGTGTATAACTTATTCAGTCATAAAATAATATAGAAAAGGTTAATAATTTTATCCTTTTATAAATGGGGCATTTATAGTAATTAAGTATAAAGCTGGCTGACATAATTATCATAAAAACATAATTTTAAAGTGTAATTTCTGGTAACTAAATAGTAATATCACGAGTTTAAAATATAATAACACTTATGAAACATTTTATTCAACCCATTAATATAACTTAAGACTTAGAAATACTATCTTTTTTAATTAAAAGGCATCAGTAATTTTTTATTTATTTTTATTTAAATTGACAACATGAGTATCACTCTCGAACCAAAAAATAGAAAGTTATAAATTATTCAATTTTGTTTTTCTGCATTATCTCAGAATGGATTAGCTATATTTCAAATATCACTACCGAAAGAATTGACTGGAAGTAGAAAATACGAGTCATTCGTTTGTGCCACAGGAATATAGGAATAAAAAAAGAATAAAAATATAATATTGAGAAAGATACATATCTAATAAATGTACATTATAATAGTTCTAATAAATGTACATTATAATAGTTGTAAGCTCACAACTTTACTATACACATTACTTATATATAAATATATTACATAATTAGGGATTTGACTACTATCTATCTATATATTGATTTTGGTCTTCCAATTTTTTTTATACATGTAAATTAATATATAAATAAAAATAATTCTATTTAATTTTAATATATTTTACATTTGTAAATTGATATTCATAAAATATTTTCTAAAAATTTATATATATATATATATATATATATATATATATATATATATAACATATATATATTGTTCAATATTATACTTCACACATATTATATTGATAGAGTGATAATAAAATAAAGGTATCGCTTAATGACATTTTCAATAGCTAGTATATCTAAAACATCCTTAACAAAATGTTGGAAGGGTTAGGTATTTTTCAAAATATAATATAATTGTCACATGACGGATTTTGCAAGATACATTGTTATTAATCATATCCTATTTAATACTAAAACTCTCCTTATGCCAAGATAATTTATTCACCTACTTATCTAAGCTCAATTCATAAATTTCATTTAGTTTCTTATCATCTAATGTCTTAATCTACATGATCAAATTATAATAAAGTTAAGATATCTCATTTACTTAATAAGCTAACATGCTTAATATATCATCCCAAGTATTCACACACATAAAAAAAAGGGTCTCATATAATATAAATATTATACAAACACACCTCATAATTATCTCACCTTATCATTACCATCATATAGTATAATACATTAATAATATATTTCAACACATACATAATTAATTAAATTCATTATATAATCATCATCGATAATATTTATTGTAACACATGCATAATGAACCTTATATTCATTGTTATTGTAATATGTCGCTTAAGTGAACTCCTTTCACTTAAGTGAGCTCACGTCCCCTTAATGGAAAATACCGTTCTCTCTTAATTGTCAATCTCCATGCTGGAGTGTCCATTGCTTAAGTGTCCTCATCACCCTATTGTAATACATACTCATTGGACTTCTTCCAACAAGTTGAGCAACCATTTCACCACTTGAGTGCCCTAACATGGTTGCACAATTCTCCAAGGTTCTAGAGCTCATGTGACATTGCCATCGTCATTGCTTAAGTGACTAAAATATTACTAGAGTGAAATCCTTGGAGAGTTCCACCGATCTCTCTTTCACTCAAGCTACAAGCTCTCGCTTAAGCTAAACACTCAATCACTTGAGAGTCCATATTATTGTTCAAGCCATGATGAGAAGTGAGTGTAATCATTATGCACCATTTGGACATCACTTGAGTGATGAGCCATTGCTTGAGTGATATCAAGCCCCAGAGCACCAATTCTGAACACAACAAAGAAAACATCACTTAATCAATAACCTATAAATACTCCAATCTCATTTAAACCATCATTTATATTGACAATCAACTCCAAGTGGATTACTATTACCATTTACTTTTCATCTCATTTCCAAAATCATAAATAATGTTATACATACATTCACTTTTATATACAGATAGCAATCCAATCACTATATGATTAACTCATCTAGATAATCAATATATTGGATAAATGTAAATATTAACTCCTTTTTTGCAAACAATATTTGCTGATTTCAAGAGAAGGTGAATTGAACTTTAATTTTTTTTCAAAATCTAAAGCTTTGAATGAATATTTGTCCCGACCTGAATCACGACAACGAACAACGATGAAAAAAGTATAAAATTTAATAAAAAGGGAGTCACCACCATAGTTTATTATGGAAAACTATGGAAAAACTAAAAAAAAAAGGATAAGGCAAGTTTTGCAAACCAAAGATGAGTTCGGGAGTCGATTACGTGTGAGGAAGGTATTAACATCTCACAACGTCTATCTTAAGACAGTAACTTTAATTAAATTAATAAAATCAAATGTGATTTATTAAATATTTATTTTTTCCAAAATAAAAAAAAACAAATAAGAACAAAATAATAATTTTTAAATTAAAGGACTCGACAAGGATTGACCTTGTTCCTACGTATGTTTATCCATAATAGATGAAGAATCAGTGCATACGTAGTTCTAAAGGAAAATTTGGTTGTTGGAAAGTTATTATTTTTTAAATAAATTTTTATTATGTTTTTTAGAAATTTGACATTTTTTGTATTTAAAAATCAAACTTTATTTTGGATATTAGACGCGTACGGCCTTTTGATAATCCAAACGAGGTTAAAACTTCTTCAATTAAATCCATGTATAATGTGAACGGGTCATTTAGAAATTTACAAAAATTTATTTTAAAAGAAAACCTTGCATAACACGTATGACCATTTGAAGATTTAAAAGAAATTATTATATATTTTGTTATAGAGCATGGAAAAGAAGAAATTTGTGTATTTTAATTTAAAAATAAAATAAAATTAACCAGAGATCCCAACCTAGTTACTTCTTACCTCATTCACACTTTTGCTGCTTGCTCTACACCAAACTAAAAGGAAATTGATTTTATCCAACAAGTAAAGCCCACTTATTAATTATGAAATTTTAATTTTATTTAAACTCTCAAAACAAATGGCTAACAAGTGTGAGACCCAACACTTCAAGAAATAAAAAATAAAAATAAAATGCCTCATTTCAATCTTTATGCCTCTTTTTCCAAATTTATTTTGGACTGCTTCTTCCTGTACCTCCATAGCACTTTCCTGCACCTCCATAGTAAATAAGAAAAATACAATTTTGCCCTTTATAAATTTATTGTAAACCCATTCTACCCTTCACCCCATTAACACTAAAATCCTGCACCTTCGAACCTACCTCCGATGCTCCGCTCGTCTTGCACCTCCTGCACTACTTTTCGCACCTTTAGTTACCAGCACAACACACAACCACCTTTAGTTTTCGTCGTTCAGTCGTTCAAAAAGAACATCTTCTGGCACAAAAGGTGGGGAAATTGGAAATCGAAGTATTTGCACCTACACAAGCAATTGAAAGAAAGGTAAGCGTTATTGTAAGTTTAATTATGTGTTGTAGTGGTAGTTGTGGTGTATTGGCGACGGAGGACGGCGATGGTGGCTGTTTGTTTTCACTGAAAATTGGAATTCTAGACAACTAAGTCTCTAGATGACTAGTTTCAAGCATTGTTCCTACTAAGACGGTCTACCACTGTTTTTGCTCATCTTAATTCTTTTTCTCAGTGTGGTAGAGGAATATATTTTGTAGATTTTCAAGTATGGAAGGATCATTTAGAATGTATATCGATTGCAGTTCTAATCAATTTATAAGCATATTCAAAATTTTAATGGGGTGTAGTTAATTGATTATGTGAGAAGTTAATATTTGTGTACCACAACTTTGGAAAATGCAAAGTTCTTATCCAACTAATTCAAAAAAAGACTATACCTTGTTGGGAAGCAAATCAATCAACATATACAAAATCCCTTTTGTGACTTCCAAGCAGATAGTGACATATACACAAAACTCGTACAATCAGATAGATAACGTGTTAACAAGGTACAAGCAAACAAAAATCAATATATTAACATTTAAAAGTAATGATTCAATCAATAAATTTCACACTAATCAACAAGTTAAAGTGATAATATGATCGATTAAAATAATAAGATATACATAATCCTTATGCATTTCTAAATATTTTAACTGATTAAGTATTATTTTTGACTGATTGATATTTCAGATAAACTTAAGAAAATAGAGATTTATGCAATATTTGTAAAGTTAAGGATACCCAATTTTATTCTTAAGAATTTGAATCTGTCTTTCGCAAGTGGCTTGATAAATAAATCAACTAATTGATTCACAGTTTCAATAAACTTTACTCACAATCATCATTAGTTGTGTGACCCTTAATAAAATGATGCCCAATTTCTATATGTTTAGTTCGAGAATGTTGGATGGGTTTTTGGATAGATTTATGGTGCTTGTATTATCACAGATGTACCTTTGATAGTTGAAGACCATAATCTCTTAACTTTTGCTTCAGCCAAAGAATCCGAGCATAACAACTACCAGTTGCAATGTATTTGATTTCAATAGTTGATGGTATAACAAAATCTTGCTTCTTATTGTGTCACGATATAAAACTTGATCTAAGTAAGTGACATGTGCCACTTAATACTCTTCTTATCTAGTTTGCAACCTTTAAAATTTGAATAAGATATCCAACTAAATATAAGAAAATTTCACCTCAATACCATAGATCAACATTGATTGTTACTTTTAGATACTTCAAAATCTTTTTGTTGCATTATAATGTTCTTTGTATTAGATCGATATCTAACATACATGTAAATGCTAAACATAATGTCATGGTTTAACTTTTAATTAAATAAAAAAATTCACTATGAAAATGAGATATCATGGTTTCACTTATAATTTATATCATATAAATTAAGCATCTAATTATGAGAAGATGAAAGATATTTAAATAGGTGTAGGAACGATCCTAACATATAAAAAAGAGGATGGATTTCTTAGATAATTTACTCCAACGTATGAGATGCAAGTGAGAACTTTTATAGTCTTGGTGTAGGTGTAATTTTTTTTATGTCTTATCTAAAATGAGAATATGTTATAGTTTCTTTTAAGATGAAAACGCGTGTCTATAAAATGGTATATATATATATATATATATATATATATATATATATATATATATATATATATATATATATATATATAATTTTTTGAAAGATAGTTGTTTAAATTATTAATTTACCTTATATATATTTATTTTATAAAACTGTAATTATTATATTTGATGCGAAAATAAGTAATATATTGGAGGTGACATTGAATATCCGAAACAAGGTTGAAAATATTTTATTCTCTTTGTTCTTCTTTACATATAATTGATATATATTCTTTTAGAAATTGAAGTTCTAGGATAATAGGTGTTGATATATATATATATATATATATATATATATATATATATATATATATGATAATATATTATAATTTTTTATTTAAAATATTATTTATTTATACTTACATTTATAGTCGTTGTGTCATACAAATTTAAATTATATTATCTGTTAGAATATTTAATTAAATAATAATTATTTAAATATCTATAAAATATATTTGTATAATATAGTTAAAATGTATTTTGTAAAATATTTATAAAAGCTAAATTAAAATTAATTTTTAAAAAATTAAATGTAATTTCAATAAAAAAATTTCATCATATTCCTATATCCTATATCGTAATATTATTATTTAAGGACATGAAGAATTTTTATTTACACACCCTGCTACTAATGTTTTTTTTTTTTTCTTCTAATGATTGAATGATTTTAAGATATCAAAATAACAGCTTTTGTTGTATAACCATAACAAAAAGCAAACAAACACCATCTGTAGTAGCAGAAAAGAGAAGTTGTCACGGCCCTGCACCTGCATCTGCCACACCCTTCCCTAGTGTCGAGAACGTCTTGTGCAGTGTAGTGCCGATTTTGTGTGAACCGTACACACTACTCTGTCAAACCCAAACAAAAATCAAATACCTCTTTATGCGATTCTTGCTCCTTCACTTTCTCCTAAAAGGGAACAAAAATCCTAGCGGAACAGGTGGATTCAAACACTATCTGCACTCTGCCACCTGTCCCCTTCCCCCTTTTCTATTCTCATTCCCTTTCTCTTCTCTCTTTTCCCTTTCATCACAATATCCGCAAACTACGCCATGAGAAACGAAGACCTTGGAGCTTGGTTGAATGGGTTTCCTAACCTCCACCATGCCAACGTCACGCCACAACCTTCCACTCCTCCCACCAACGCCTCTCCGATGTGGGGCCAAAACAACATGATCATCAACCATGACCATGATGTTGATGTCTTGCTGTCTAATGATTTTGCTAGAATGGGTGTTTTTGGTGAACAAGGGAATGCAGGTAACAAAACCAGAGGATATGGACATGGACATGGATATGGTGTTGATGTTATGGACTCATCTTACACACATGCATTCCCGCATTCACATTCACACCCATACTCACACTCAAACTCACACTCACTCTCACTCTCTCACACACCTTGTAGTTCTTTGGATGGATATGAAGAAAGGGGTGCCCCATCGTCTGCTTCGGGTGTGAAGCCTTCTTCTGATGTGAAGGGACACACTTTTGGACACCCAATGGAATTTAACCAAAGGAGGAACACTTGTTATAGAAACCTTCAATTGCAGAACCAATTTCATGCTAGAGGGCCATTTGCAATGGATTGGGATATTGCGAGTCCCTTTATGCTCCCTCAAAGTTACCCCATGATGCAGCAATCCAAGCTTACTACCAATGTGAACACTCCATGGCCACATTTTTTCCCTGCAGTGAAAGAAAGAGCGCCGACAAGGGTGGTTGTGGCCCCCAGTGGTGAATTTTCCCATTCCAGAGGGGACCCTGTGGCGTTTCAATGTGATGGTGGGTTTATCATGCAAGAGAAGGATGTAAAATGGTGTGTTAGAGGTACAGGGTGCAATTCTTTGAGGGCTTACAGAGATAGTTTACCTTCTCCAGCTCAAGCTGTGGCAGATGAAGGGCCTCAATTCATTCCTTCTCGTGTTCCTACTAGACATGAAAAGAATGGTATTCTTGCAAGTGACGTTTCTCTTTCTCCGCGGCCATTGTTGTTCAATTTTGGTCCTTTGGTTAAGTTTCAAGGTTACATTTATCACCTTGCAAAGGATCAGAACGGCTGTCGCTTCCTACAGAGGATGGTTGATGAGGGCACCTCTGAAGATGCACAAATAGTGTTTAACGGAGTTATAGATGATGTTGTTGAGCTTATGATGGACCCTTTTGGGAATTACCTCGTGCAAAAGCTGATTGATGTGTGTGCTGAAGATCAAAGATTGGAGATTGTGTCAATGTTGACTAGAGAACCAGGGCAGCTACTCAAAACCTCTTTCAATACCCACGGGTATATGTATTCTCCCGTTGAACTATAACATTCTTCTATTTTTCTAAATCTCAATGCACCTGTTTTCTTTTTCTCTATGATATGCTGATTTGATAGTATTGTTGTATTAGAACTCGAGTGGTTCAGAAATTGATTGCGACTGTCAACTCTAGAACTCAAATTGCAATGCTGAGGTCTGCCATTCAACCTGATTTTCTTGATCTAGTTAAGGATCTGAACGGAAATCATGTTATACAACGTTGCTTGCAATATTTTAGTTGTAAAGATAATGGGGTATACCACTTCTCTCTTTTGCTTCTTGTGTTACTTTTTAAGTGGACAACTAATGGTTGTCCTCTTGTGTTTAATTGAACAATATGTAAATTTCAATATAGTGTTGATGTAATGAATATAGGGAAAATAAACATACGTCAGACAATTGAGATTTTGTATGTAATCTCAAATTTTGTTCTAAATTGTATGGAGGTATCATTTCAGATGTTGATTGACATCATCATCATAGCGCAAAATGGCCTCTAATTAACACCACTTAGAGCATAGGACATTCCTGTTTTGTTGAAGTCTCGCAAAATGGTTTCATTGTGAAGTCTCGCAAAATGGTTTCATTGTGAAGTCTTAGCTTCTTAGAGTGTGAGCTCTCATACCTCACACATCAATTTTTTAGAAGAATTTCATTTCGGAGTCTCAAATCTTTCACTTTGTTGAACCCTTTTTTTATCTACATTGTAATCTCGGAATCTAAGTTATACACTCCAAAATATCATGGTTTTTTTATCTTTATTTCTGGGATTTGCGTTATCTCTAGTCACTTCAGAAATTTCAGAAAGGCAAGCTACTGTACAACAAAATTCGGATGGGAGATGGGGGAGTTCTCTACTAAGACCGTAACGCTGAAAAATGATCTACTTGGCCTGAAAAGTTTGTTTTTCCATTTTCTTTCCCTACTAGGAATGCTCAAAAGGCTAATTCTCTACTAGATAAGAAGCTAGTGAATAAATATACTTTGGTTAAGAAAGTATTGAATATAGACCATTGAGGCAGGCCTAAAAATGTTACCTACAGTAATAGCTTTAGGCGATCCTTTTCGTTTTGTGCCATCCTCTAATAATGCAAAGTATCTCACTTGTTGCCATTAAAATGTACTTTGACAATCTCACACACGCGCGCATATATATATATATATATATATATATATATATATAATCTTGTTTACTCAGTCGATTCATCATTTGTTTTTTCTGGAAATGTGCACGTGCCTTAACATTTGATTCATCATTTGTTTTTCTCTCCCTTAAACCTATTGATTTGATTGAAACTAATTCTGAAGTTTCATCACACTTGTTTCCCTCTATATTTATCGCAGTTTATTTTTGATGCTGCTACAAAGTTCTGTGTTGTCATAGCTACTCATGAACATGGGTGTTGTGTACTACAACGTTGCATTGATTACTCCACGGGAAAGTACCAAGATAAGCTGATAAAGGAAATATGTAGACATGGGCTTATTCTTGCTGAAGATCCATTTGGGTAATTAGCCTGAACTTGTACCTGTTAATATTCTGGATTCATATTTATACGTTTCCTATTTGTTGGTCTAAATTTAGGATGCCACAGCACAAGTTTTGAACTTTTGGATTTAATAAATTCTCTCCATGTTTAATCTGGGTAACACGTACTTTTGACCAGTATTTATAGGTATTTTGGAAATTTGCATATAATTTTTTATTCCATGATCCTTTTGCTTGAATTCACAGTTTTTTTTTGTTTTCTTTTAAATATGTGAAGAAGATAATTAGTGCATATCTTTAAATTGAATATTTGTAAAAGTTTAAGGCTGTGGGTTGTTTGAGGTTAATTCAAAATGGGGTTAGGTTGGACTCCTAGGAAAAAGTATGCATGCGAATGTATGCGATTGTTAAGGACTAGGGACCTTAGCAAGGTAGACAAGGCCTAGATTAGAATAAACTAAAATATATAAAGTTAAATTTTATTCTGTACATATCTCACTTTGAAAGGAAAAAAGAAAGTAGATTATCTTAATAAACAAACAACATTTGACTTGTTTGAGTGAAACTTTGCTAAAACATCCCTAAATTCAAAGTCAGAGATTATTCCACTCAAATGGAAAATCTTGATGAACCCATTTTCAAAATGATTTTGATTGGATTTCTCGTAACCTTGCCAAACTTTGAAATTTCTTTTGTTGTGCATTTGGTTCTTAGTATAGTCTTTAATGACGGGTAAATTAAAATTCTACCTATACTCCTGGTAGGTATTTCAACTTTATTTCTTTTCCATTTGTATTAATATGTTAGCTTTCTTCTGTGACAACATGCACAAATCATAGTTAAAAAAAACATTGGAACCATAGTTTGTATTTGATTAGTTTACATCTCGGATTAATTGTTTATTTATATTACTTTAAAACCAGTCTCTCAAAGCAAACTTTTCAATTTATGTTGCACTGCAGAAATTACGTTGTTCAGTATATTATAGAGATGGAGATCCCAAGTGCCTCATCCAAGCTGCATTCCCAGTTCAAAGGGAAATACGTACACCTTTCCACGCAAAAGTTTAGCAGTCATGTGGTTGAAAAATGCCTCATGCATATTGCAGAGAGCAGGTCCAGAATAGTCCAAGAATTGTTATCTTGTCCTCACTTTGAGCGATTACTACCAGACCCATATGCCAACTATGTTGTTCAACGTGCTCTCGGAGTCACCAAGGTTTGAAAATGCTTCTAATACATTTTCTAACATATACTGTTCACTGTTATGAATTGAAATTTATAAAAGAATAATCTCTATAAAAGATGAAACTCACTTCCTTTATATAACTCATGAATAATGAGTGAGCCTTACTTTGTTTAGTAGAACTAATGAATTCTAGGGAATCCTAAAACGTGTGCTGGAGAAAAAAAATATCAGAGGGTGATAATATGATAATTTGAGACTATTTCTTCTGTAGGATGAAACTTTCACCTTTTACTCTAACCCACTGACACTTTTTTTTGTCACATTTACATTACCACTTTGAATTTTATTAGAAACTATGAAATCATGAATTAGATTAGTTGATTAAAAGTGAAAATCACAAAATTTTGATTTTCAAAATTTTAACTAATAATAAAGAATGTATTATTAACATCTCATGCACTCACTAAGCTCTACCTCAATATCTTTCTTTATTATTAACTTCAGTATTTTTGATGCTTTTTTTTGTATCTTTTTCTCTGAAATAGGGTTCTCTGCATACATCTCTAGTGGAAGCAGTTCGACCCCACAAAATCTTGCGCACCAACCCTTACTGCAAAAGGATTTTCTCAAGGAACCTACTTAATAAGTGATGAATGAGTGGCAGCTAGACAAGATATGTTGTTGTTCTCTCGAGTTTTTTTCACTATTTTTCTCATAATTAAGTCTCTCTTTGTTTTATAGTTCTATTATGTCCTGGCCACTAGCATATATGTTGTATGTATGAGCCAAATCTACCGGAACCAAGTTTGAGCTACCTGCTGATTTTCCCATGTGATATAAGGCTCTGAAAGCTCCAAAGGCAAGTTTTGTTTTCTAGATGAATATAATGCAGGTTTATCCTGCAGTATTCTGTTGTGTTATGGATGTATGATGTATGATACATCCTAGATATCATGTTATTTTTTTTTTTTTGTTTTCTACGTAGAATTTTGTGTAGATTTTCCTGGATGTTCTGTTTTGATATAATAATACTTTGTTGGGTGTTTGGGTACTTGGAAATTTTATGTCCTTCTTGTTGGGACCAAAATGGTAAAAGTGATAAATAGTCTTTTCTTTAATGGATTTGCTGTACTAGATGGTCAAAAAATTTATCATGGTGTTAGTAAAGCTTGTCTTTGTAAAAGAGTTATATATGAGTTTAATTTTTATACATTTTCCAGCAAAAACATTACAACTTTTTCCTTAATTATTTGATCAATTAATTTATCTATCAAAGTTTTGTATGTTAAAAGCAACTTAAATATATTTAGTTATTGAAGTATGATTATTTTGAAACTAATTTATCTTTAGGTTAAAAGTACGAAATGAAAATAAAAATAAAGATAAATTAATTTAAATTTATAGAAAATGTTAAAACACATTTAAATTAAAATATAAAAGTGTTAATAACACCAACATACATAAACTAAGAAATCATGTAAGAATTGTATAGAAAAGTTAAAAAAATAAAAATTGAACTCTTAAATTTTAAGAACAATTTCGGTGCTTTAGTTGAATACTAGGCCTATGGGTCCTTCCATTCTTAATGTGAATGACAGCTGGTAATCCATGCAAGTCTGAAACTGGAGATTTAATTCCAAATGGGCACGGTGAATGAATTATTGGTTTCTTATCTTTTAATTTGTGCAATGCTGAACTTTAACTATAATTTAAATTTTAGTATAATAAAATTTATTCAAAAGTATTTTTTAATAATAAAATTAACACATTCTTTTATCTCTCCTTTAGAGACACTTCTATGTTAATTGTTTTTTATCTGCGACAAAATATATATAAAATGAGGATAAACATTAGTAAAGATCCCTCAATTCTGCTGAAAAAACTCACGAAAAATTAGTAAAGATCCCTAAAAGTAAAACTATATAAGTTAATGCCTATAATAAACAATGAAAATGAGGATAAACATTACAATAAACGTGAAAATAGAAGATAATGACTATTATTTTTATTGAAATTGTAAGTACATAAAGTATTTATCAATCTTTTAACTTTAATATTGTTTCGTGCATGTTTTAATTTACGACAGATCAAGTTAATGTGAATCTAAGATTCTTCAGGCTGAAACCATTTTAACTAATTTTATATCTGAAATATTAAATGTGAATCCAAACATACACTTCACGAAAAACTTGCTTGATCCCGATACTTATATTAGATCAAGGTACTCTTTATCATTACTATTAATATTATAAATTATTAGCTGGAACACAAACTCTTGTGTTGCATTTCTTATTATAATATGTTATAGTTTATATACATATATATATATATATATATATATATATATATATTTTTTTTTTT
>Ga0209700_102391_pt1 | contig 38087 bp, 17 predicted proteins | sample SiratroredBW_FD_187528 | JGI IMG/M metagenome (GOLD analysis project Ga0209700, IMG submission 187528) | Root nodule microbial communities of legume samples collected from California, USA - Siratro red BW (SPAdes) (version 2) | ecosystem: Host-associated > Plants > Roots > Nodule | place: USA...
ATATATACATATAAATTTATATATATATATATATATTTGTAAAAAAAAAAAATTTTAAATGACTCAAGCAAAATTGTTTATAATGATATAAATATTCCTCTTAACATGTTTTTATGTGCTTTTCAAACATTTCTATTATAAAACCATCATAATAACTTATTAAATAAGAAGTGAAATATGTAAAATTTTGTTAACAATAATATAGTGGTTAAGTTACAAATCAGGTTTTCTTTAATTCTCCTGTATTTTTAATGATTTTAGTCTTGGATTTTATTAGTAAACTATTGTATTTTTTGAAATATTGAACTTAACTTATGTTTTATTTATTTATTTTAATAAACCTCTACATACCACTTTCATTTTAAAATATGATAAAAAAATTAATGAATATAAAAAAATAAACTTTACAAAATTGAATATGCAATGAAAATTATTAAATTTCTAAATCTGTAAGATGACAAAAAATAAACTAAAAATTAGATAAAAACCAAAATTACAATTTTGTGTAATAAATGTGAACATTTAACTGAAAACCATGAGAAGATATTTTATCTAAATAAAATTATGACAATATCATAAAATAATTATGTCTTTTTGTGTTGGTTCCTTCAGCCGTCAAAAACTGGACAAATAAATGGAAGTAAGAAGTGAAGAAATCAAATCTGTTTTCTGAATCTCACCAATCTTCCTTTCTCTGCCAATTCGCATCAAATTCCGAATCACCAAACACAAGATGGAGAAAGCGATCAACAGACAGAAGATTTTGCTTCATCATCTCAACCCTTCATCTTCCACCCACCCCAACCAATCATCCTCTCTCTCTGTTAGTTTCACTTTCTTATCACTACCATGGCGTTTTCATCGTTACCCTTTTCGTTTGATCTCTTGATGCTTGTTTGGCTTTTGGGAAAACTACCTCTTTGCTAACTCTGCCATGATCAGCTCCCTTGATTGTTTATTAGCTCATAATATTTGCATATTCATTTCATAGGTTGTTTGACATGTGTTCTGATTACCCTTTTGTTACTTCCATGACTAATTGATCTCTTCTTTGATTGTTAGCTCTGAATTTTATAGAAATTTTGATCTTTGATGTGTTTATGAAAATTTGTTCTCTTGATTGATCATTACATCAGAATTTTATGGATTTTTTTTTTCTTGAAAGTATTTTGTGATTTTATAGGCTGCTAGAGTTCGAGTGGGGATTTTGGAAGAAGGAAAAGCATGATTCTTTTGCTACATATAGTTTCCTTGATTGATTGTTGGGATTTTGTTATTCATAATAAAACAATATGCATATGGACGTGTTCATGTACTGAACGTGCTTATATTTGTTCAATAGGTTGTTTCACTTGTTTGGCGTATGAGAGAAGTACCCTTTTGACATTTAAATCGGAATTTATTTTCTTGATTAATTGTTTGCTCAGAATTCTATGTTACTTTTGATCTTGTATATATTTATGATGCTATATGCCGATGGGGTGTTTGGGAAATAGCGCACATATGATTCTTATGCTACACATCGTTTCCTTGATGGATTGTTAGGCTTTAGCTGTACATATTCATCACAAAACAATTTGTATATTGATGTTTTCATATGCTGTCAGTTGATTGTTTCTATGTTGAACACTTGATCTCTAGGCTTCAGTATGTGCGGCGGGGGACAGTGCTGCTTATCATAGGACATCTACATTTGGGGACGATGTTGTAATTGTGGCGTAAGTTCTGCTCTTACTCAATTGAAATATCTCATGTTAAACAAGCTTTGTTTATTTAATAACACTTTACAGCTGTGACTTATGAGATTTGTGTTTGAGGGATCTTTAACTTTTACCCATAATTATGTATTTACAATTTTGTAGTGCTTATCGGACTGCTCTTTGCAAATCTAAGCGTGGAGGTTTCAAGGACACTCATGCTGATGATCTACTGGCTCCTGTTTTAAAGGTTTCAGTTCTTTGCTTTTGATTTTTAGTTTTTGTGCATTTTCAATTTTAAATGAGTTATAATGTTCTATTCTATAACTCTACATGAACATGGGTTTTCATCATAGGCTGTAATTGAGAGAACCAATGTCAACCCAAGTGAAGTTGGGGATATTGTTGTGGGTACGGTATTGGCTCCTGGATCTCAAAGAGCTAGTGAATGCCGTATGGCTGCATTTTATGCTGGTTTTCCTGGTATGTGTAGATATTCTGTGCTTGTGAACCTGATATGTGACTCTGATTTGTTATTGATAATACATGTGATTTTGTTTCCGTCCAGAAACTGTACCTGTTAGGACTGTTAATAGACAATGCTCATCTGGGCTCCAGGCTGTAGCTGATGTAGCTGCTGCTATAAGGGCCGGATTCTATGACATTGGTAAAGGATGCGCCAATTTGCTTTGTTGTTATTGTGATTGCTATGATTTTTACTGTCTCATGTTACCTTTAATTATTTTGTTTAGGTATTGGTGCTGGTTTGGAATCTATGACAGCGAATCCAATGGCATGGGAAGGATCGGTTAATCCTAAAGTATTTTTCCCTCTTTTCAAATCACTCCATCTCCAGCTTTATTATATAATCTTAATTTTGGTTTTAGGAAATAAAACCTCTAAAATGGCTACAAGGTTATGATATTTTCTTTGGTGTTGTGACAGGTAAAAATGTTTGAACAAGCACAAAACTGCCTTCTTCCAATGGGTATTACCTCTGAAAATGTTGCACATCGCTTTGGTGTTTCAAGGAAGGAACAAGATCTGGCTGCAGTAAGTTGGATATGTGTTTTAATTCAAGATTTCGTTCTATTTTATAATTTAATGACTTTTGAACTGAAGCTTTTTAACAATTATGTTGTTAGGTTGAGTCTCATAGACGAGCTGCTGCAGCTACTGCTTCTGGTAGATTTAAAGACGAAATTATCCCAGTTTCCACCAAGGTATTTGCCATTACAGGGTATATTGAATCTTTCTTTGGGATCTTGGGTGCTGAATAAACCTTTTCTTTTCTCAGATTGTGGACCCAAAATCTGGTGAGGAGAAATCTGTCACCATTTCTGTTGATGATGGAATTCGACCTGGAGCAAATTTGTCTGAGCTAGGACGGCTCAAACCTGTCTTCAAGAAAGATGGAACTACTACTGCTGGTATAAGATCATAAAATCCTGGTTCGTTTCCCCAAATCCCTTCTAATTGATGTTCTAAATTTAATCATGTGTTGCCTTGCTTTAGGTAATTCTAGCCAGGTGAGTGATGGTGCTGCAGCTGTTCTGCTTATGAAAAGAAGTGTTGCACTGCAAAAGGGGCTACCCATTCTTGGTGTATTCAGGTACAATATCTGTGACATAAACTTTAGTCTCTGGAAATATTAATATATTCGTTGCATATTTGACATGCCGAACACTCTAGACTAAAGTTTGAATTAAGTTTAAAAATTGATAAAAAAATATACTTTGGAATAGATATTAAATGAGTGCTAAGCTGCAGAATAATGTACTTTTTCTCTGTTTTGGCCAAACTACACGCATTTATGCTAGCTGTATATTTGACTTCCAAGTCCTACTAGGTTAGTATCCATTTTCTTGGCAACTATCCAGAAACTTTTGGCAGACGTTTTTGCCATAGAGTGCTCGATTTATGGAAAGCATGATGTACAGAACTAAAAATACATTCAAAAAATAAGTACTGACAAATTCCTGTTTTCTCCAGTTTCTTATGCAAACTTGTCATTATAACCGCTGTTTTATATAGGAAGAGAACAATTTATTGAACAAACTTGTCAAGCATTTCCTTCAGAAACTGGAACTTCATATTTATAAAATTATCTTTCTTGTAATGAATTGTTCCATTCTAAAATCATAAATAACATTATCATTGTACTTAAAATGTGAAATTGAATAATTGATAAGATAAAAATGTGAACATTATTTATTGGCTGTCATCTAGGACTTTCACAGCGGTTGGTGTTGATCCTGCCATCATGGGTGTGGGCCCTGCTGCTGCAATTCCTGTTGCTGTTAAGGCTGCAGGTCTAGAGCTTGATGATATTGATCTTTTTGAAATAAATGAGGTACATTGCCAATGTGTTTGTGTTACATTTTCCGTTTTCTCTGTCTGAATTTACATTTACTCACTTCGATAAATTGCTTGTGTTAAGGCATTTGCTTCCCAGTTCGTGTATTGCCGAAACAAGCTGGGGCTTGATTCAGAAAAGATCAATGTTAATGGAGGTGCAATGGCAATTGGGCATCCTCTAGGTGCAACAGGTGTATATCACAACTTTTTATCTTATGAATTGTTAGAATAGGTATTAAATAAAGGTAGGAAGTAGTTGTATTGGAAAACTATTTTGATCTTTGCTCTTCCCTGTATTGTATGATAATTATACCAATATAAATATGAGAACATATGAGAGGAATGATAAGCGCTCTAAAATATAGTCTTTTTATTTATCTCAACTACAAATGCAACAATACCGCTGCTTTTTGGATGAACTGATAGTTGAAATCCAGAAGCCATGAATGTGTAGGGGCCAAATGGAAAAAAAGTGTGTAATACCTACAGAAGTTCCCCCTCTTTTAGGTAGTTAATCAAGTAATGTTGTCAAACATGTGTTTAGGTAAGAAACTAGACTAGTTGATTGGAGGGGTTAGCCCACCATTACAAAACAGCCTTGAAGGTTGACCTGTACAATCAGACTAGATTTTGACATATTATTTTTTGACCAAAAAATGGGAAAATGGAAAACTTGGATGTAAAGTGATAGATGTACTACTGAAACAAGTTAGCCTGTTAATTATTTTGGTCATAGTATATGATATTTAGTTATATACAATTTGTCTTTTATGTTCAAAAATAAATAACTGACGTAACATGCTTTGAAACTTTAATCTATTATACAAAACATAATCACACTTTGGTTATTTTAACCATGATTAGGCTGTTATTTCAGTTAGTTCCTTCACTGGTTCAATTTCCAATTTAATAACATTGGTTTATGCACTGGAATCCCACATATACCTTCAAATAATGAGCTTATCAGTGGAGTTGACAGAAACCAGATAAAAGCATTATAACCTAATTCCAAAATTAGGATACTGATACTGCAAGAGGCCATAGAAATATAAAAGCATAATGAATAAAGTAACTAAATCATAAAAATTACCAACCCAACAAGTAACTATTGGGTATAATCTAGTCCATAAAAACTGGTATCGAATACTATGTATGACTATGACAATCATTAGAGTATCTATATACCATATCCAATCTTTTGTTGGACCAAGAGCTAACCATTAAACTAAAAGTTATAGCTTACTCAAGATACAACTTTCTACTTAAGAGCGTATCAGTTAATGTACCAGATTCGATTGTGATTTGATTTGTATAACTCCCGGCATGAGATAATTAATGTCACTTGCAACATCTTTCTTGTATTTTGCAACATCCTTCTTGTATTTTGCAACATCCTTCTTGTATTTTACTTGGAACATGATTATTGTCATGTGCATTTGCTAAATACCAATAATACATGGCATTCTTCATGGTTTTCAATTTTTTTTTGTAGGTGCTCGATGTGTTGCTACACTGTTGCATGAAATGAAGAAACGTGGCAGGGACTGTCGATTTGGAGTTATATCTATGTGCATAGGTACTGGAATGGGGGCAGCTGCTGTTTTTGAGAGTGGTGATTGTGCTGATCAGCTATGCAATGCCCGGAAAGTGGATGACCTTCTTTTATCCAAGGATGTTCGCTAGAAATACTTTCCTCATACTTGCTAATCAAATAAAAATCACATTAAGACTTTGTCCTATGGTAGTGAAAATGTCAACCGCTGTTCAACATTTCAAAACTTTTTATTCATAAGACTACCATTATTTTACATATGTTTTGTTTAATTATAAACACTTATTTTTTCTTTCCCACTTCCTTTTCACCCTCTCTCTCTCCTCACACAAGTTATCAATCTTTTACTCTCTCTTCTCTCTACACTTTGGATTCTGTGTTTTTGCTGCAAATATTTTAAGGATTTTTATCTATTCTAATATATTTAACTGGTAAATTTAAAACCAAGTTAAAAAATTGAGATTAATTTTCCATAAATTAAATTTTAGAAACTTTGATATAGTATTTCTAAATTTTTATTTTTAATTTGTATAAGCCGATTTTAACTTTGGCCATTTCTCGCCAATTGAAAACATAGAAATATTTTGTTGATTTTTATGGCATAAACAAGAATAAAAATGAAACACGAAAAATTAGTCTACTCTGCCACTTTTTACTCTGCTTTACCTACATCGTAAAACCAAGATGAATATTTAACATTTTCCATGTATTTTTTTCTATCTCAGGGGAGTCTGTGCTGATTAGAAAATATTGTATCAAAGGACTAATAAAATAGTATTTTGGGTCAATTTTTTTTGTAACCATGGTATAAATTGATTGCTTCCAAACAAGAGACTAGAAGATGATGTGACTAATAACTTAGGAAAAGTTTGTTCTTAAATGTGATCACATGGCTTACCCTTTTCATGAAATGGATTTCGGATTCTGAATATGAACATGGTTTTATCAGTCTCTAGTTTAGAAAAGATGCTCTAGATTGAAACATGTCACACTAAAATGATTAATGTGCCCAACGCCATTATTTCATTTTTGTTATGTTTGTTTTTGGAGATTATTCTTTACAGGATAAGAAAAGGGCGGTTTGTTTGTGTCTATATTTGGGCAATTGCTTCCTACACTCTATCAGTTTGAAATTGGAATTCTTCAATCTTTAAAATAATTATTTTACTCTTTTTTAATTTAAATTGATTTTCAAATTATCTATTTCAGAAATTTTTCAAATTATAAAATGTATTTTAGAACATATTTTTTAGAATAAGATAAGATTTTTAAAATAAAATATATTTAAACATATATTTTTTTAAACAAAATTTTTAGAACAATTTTTTTAAAAAGTACGCGTCCCGTCTAGACCGGAAATGTATTCTGTGAATATTTCCTCATTAAATATTCACAAATAGGCAAACGGCCCACCTCATGAAATGTAAGTCAAATAATTTTCTCCTGGATTACGGTTGAGGAAAAAAAATAAATAAATGATAAGTAGAGGACTTAAAACGAGGAAGGAACATATTTTTTGAGATTTGATAAAGTGCTAGTTAAGAGGAATAAAAATCTCAGCTCCTTGAACAATAATACTCTTCATAAAGTGTTTTCTGAAAAGAACAAGTTTTTCTAATACATTTTGTGTTTCAAAGCTAGCTTTTCATAACAAATTCATGTGTTGTTGAAAGAGTCTTTGGAAATAAGATTTTGTTTAAAGATAATAAATAATGATTAAATAATAATATCGATAATAAATATAAATAAAAAAACAGTAATTATAATAATAAAGAAAATAGTAAAAGATGTTAGTATTAACAAATTAAAATTAATTTATAATAATAATTTGGTTATTTTATAATTTTTTAAAAATATAATTATTTACAAATTTTTCTTTCAATTTTCTTCACTTTTCACTCTCTTTATATTAATCCTAATTATATTATTTCACACTTTATTTTTCATTCATCTAAATTCATCCCCTAGTAGAAGTAAAAGAGAAGCATGCAGAATAGAAAATAAAGTATTTTCATATATTTATTACAAAGTAGAATACAATATTTATAAATACAAAAATACCTTGGAAGTTATTTCGTATTAAGATTATTAAAGAGTAATAAGTACACAACATGGAAGGTCAATGAACAACCATAAAAATCATTCATAACATCATAGAAATCTTTGGTAATACCACAAAAATCATTCATAATGCTCCCTTCGATGTCCATTGATTGAAGAATTATATTGTTAAAAACTTATTAGTAAAGATCATGTAGGATAAAAACTTACTAAAGGAAAAAGGGTATATCATTTTCTCCAATAGATATAAAAAATGTGTTTATCTCTCTTCTTCATGTAAACTATCATTACTAAGATGATGAAGTCCAATTTTGTGAACTAATTGCTAAAAAATTTTCCTTAGCAAAATTTGTTTAAATAAATCTTCTAGATGCTCACATGACCCAACCTTTTGGACTTTTATATATAATACATTTTTTTTATGTAATAATAGAAATATATAAATTTAACTTGAGAAAAATATAGTAAAAAATCTCTATCACAGTGTTTATAAATTTAGAAAAACACGCAAAATTAAAATAATGTGATATTTTTTATGGTTAAACCAGAACAAAATGTGTATAAAATAAAAAATTGATTTTTTTCCCGTCAAGGCTAGGATGGAGTATTGTAATGGGCGGGCTATAAGAAGTTTGTTCTGGTTTTATTCGTTTTCTTCTTTGAAATAATTAAAATTACGTTTATATCATTGAATTGAATTAAAACGAAGTTAACACTCTGGTAGTAGGAGGGAAGGGTAAGATGGTTTCAGATAGAAAGCCACCTAAGGGACAAATGTGTAAATGACATTTATGAGTTAAAATAAAGCAATTAAACATAACTGATAAAAGGGTCACAAACAAAATAATCCATCCCAACCTTAATTTATTATTATATCCAACTTTTGCTGTCAACGTCCACCATGAAGCATCGTTCTTTTTTACCCTCAGTTAGAAATAAAGCTCCAAAACTTTGCATAGGGATTAAACAAGGACCATTATTCTCATCTAGGTATTCGGCAAGAAATAAAAAATTGTGAAAATTGGGCTCGTGCAACTCTGCACTATTTTACGACCAGCAGTAGAAGTTAAATTACAATATGATTTAGAACAGATTTCTCAATATGCAATCATTCTTTTCCCAGAACTAATCACAATTCAAAAGACAGTAACAGCATATCAGCACCGTTACAACTTGCAGATCTTTCTGTACCTCTCTATTCGCTTTTGAATATCTACTTTATCAAAAGATAAAAGAAGCGCACTGTGAAATGCTATATCTATTACAATATCAGGTTTTACTTTTTCCTTGAGAGAAAAAATGAGGTGGCTGATTGATGAATATCTAATGCATCAAATGATAAATTAAGCACCCAAGTCCCAAAATGAATTAGGTGATTGATGACTTGCACACGGGGCATGTTGTTTTCCTCTGGAGCCAAGGATCGATACACTGCCAAAAATATATTAAAGCAAGTTAGCATTTTACAATTTCTACATAGAAACAAACAATGGTCTCACATCTTTGTGAAATTTGTGCAAACAGGGAAGGTGGCGAATAGTTTCTCCCCTGGCTGGGGTCTCAAGACATACAGCACATGGCTCTGTCATGTTGTCATTCTGTGACAATGAACAGGAAGCATATCAGCATTGAATCGAAAATCCATTCCATTTTCCCCCAACCCCTATTTTCTGCTGTCTCACCAGGTTCTCTGCCCCAGAACTGAAATTGGACCAGCAGATCATGAAGGGTTGAGGAAAAAAGGAGACAATGTTAAGGGTTCATCCCAAAAATGGATAAATAATTTCACTAGACAATAATACATGACCTGGATGGTGGACTGCGGAAGGCTATTGATCAGATTAGTAGACGCACCAGTATGTTGGTGATTTCTCTCATCAAGGGCCAATAACATTTCATAATCACTTCTGCACGAAAACATGGACCATAAATTCATTTTTTGTACAACAGACATAAAGGAAATAAAACTTTCCGTAAATAATAGTGAAAGCACCATACCCAAGAACTTCATTCAAAAATTCAGATATCGAGGAATAAAAACATATGAAAAACTGAGTACATTATGGGGCCTTGCAAGACAAAAAAACTTGCATTTTAATGACGTGTAGTACTACTCAATATACAGAATGAAGAACTTGTATGCTGCCTCCTCTCAAAGGTATTTTTTCTCGTCCACTCCTCTCCCTTACACTTCTTAAGTTGTATTACTATCCTCAATTTTAAGAACGAAAAATTAAGAAGCTTAGATTTAGATATTAAAACAAATGATGAAATGAGAAGAACCTCTTTTGTATCATTCTACACAAGAATGAAGCATAACTTACGTGCGCAGATTACAAATTATTCAATACAAACTTACTCGTTGAAATCACGTCGCGCATTAAAGATGCCATCAGCCATTCCCATATCACTGAAATCTCCCATCGAATTCTCTAAAGCTTCTAATATATCAAGTCTCTGTACAGGAGAGATAGATGCCATGGAAAATTAAAATTATACATATGCTATACCACATAGTCCCAATCCAAACTCTACAGATTCAACGATTAAAAATTCCTGACATACACAAGAAGCAGTGTATGCTTGTATGCTAAGAGACTCACTTTGATGTTGAGATTAAGCAAAAGTACAAGTTCTTACTATATAAAAATTTGGTGAGGAAGCTAGAAGTTATGGCGAAAAAATTTGAAGAGATACATGTACCGAAAAAATGAGAACACAAGCCAAAGTCAAATATCAATGTGCTATAGCATCAAGGCAGAATACACACTTTAGTACTTAAATTGCTTTTAAAGATTTTACTTTTGTTTCGAGTTCAATTCTGTTCAAAATATCCCCTCACCTTATTGTCAACAAGTTTTTTCTTGAATATAATTCCACACCTAGAGCAGTGTTATCAAAATCAGCTATGGCAACGTCATGTCGGAGATTGTGGGCAGAGTTGTAGCCAGCCACCACAACATAGCAGTGGTAATGCAGGTTTTCCATTGCTGCCCATCGCAGACACTTTGGACGTCATGGAGTGGCGTCAAGGAATAGACATGGTGGAAATCACATTGCAGAATGCAAAGAATGTCCAGAGAATGTTATCATATTTGTTACCCCTTTCTAGAGGTGGAAGAAGTCTCAGATCAATGCAACCTGACCCAGACCTGAGGCCAAAAACCCTAACTTTTAAAAAAGCGTGGAAGCAGTCTCTGGTCAATGCAACCTGACCCAGACCTAAGGCCAAAAACCCTAACTTTTAAAAAAGAAGTTTTTGGTCCTTTATACCTGACTAGCCCAATAAATTTATAAAAGGAAAATGGATTGGGTCATAACCTGAGTCAATCCATGTCCAAAATTAAAAAGCTAACCTAGCCTTAAATGAACATAGCCTCATACCTGTTCCGGCACCTTCATGACTGGTGATGCCGCTTCTTGCAACTAGTTTCGCAGCCACTGCAATCTGTTTTTTTTTTTTTTTTTTTTTTCTTTTCTCCATTACATCTTTTGTTATTCTCTTCCCCTTTTTTTCTTCTTTGTTCTACTCAATTCTCATTCTCTGAAAAACTGAAACCCCTCAATACTCATTCCCAGAAGTAGGAGAGCAAAGAGAAGAGAGCAAAGAGAAGATTCTATTTGATGATGAGAATGAATTTGTCTTATGTTTTATTATTAGGAGGAGCTGAGGATTAAAAATTTAGAACATCGATCTTTAGTTGTTGGGGTGAGCAAAAGATCAAATCTTTAATTTAAATTCAATCCATAATTATCCGAATTCATATTACTTTGTCTATTTTAAAGGATTTATCTCAAATCATATTTTTGGATTTTAGGTCCAATCCATTTAATTAGATTAGATAATTTTTTGGATTTTGAGTTTTGATAACTAAAAGTTATGAAAGATTAGGTTTGGTCAGACCCAGATAAGGTAGAACTGGGTCAGGTTAAGTCTAGCTCATGTAAGGTTGAGCCAAGTTGGGGCCAAGTTATGCAAGATTGGAGCAGGCCAGCCCTAAGTCAAGTTGGGCTAAGATTGACCATATTAACTGTGGAAACTCCCTTTAAGAAACCAATTAATAGAGTATCAAAGAAGGAAATTAGGGGAATAAAAAGAAATCATTTTAAACAAGTCTATGATAAAATACTCTAGAAAATTTTTCTTAAGATAGTGAAAATAATAACAAAAAACAACTGCATGCTACCAAAACATGATATTGCAAGAAAATTTACATTAGAAAGTCACCAAGGCATGCAAAGAGAAGAGAAATAAGAAAAGAAACAAGAAAAGATTAGAAGGAAGATGTATGAGGATACCATGTCCAAGTCCATATCCAGAGGAAACTGGAGGCCTCTTCCTCTAGATGACATGTTAGGTGTCCGAGTCCTACTTGTAGCACGAGTCCTCAACTGTGACATTCTATTAGAGAAAGAAGCTTGAGGCATAGCTCTCCTTCTAGAAGAATTCTGATTAGGCCATATACGAGGCTGTCTGTTTGCCCTAGGAAAACGTGCCTGTATAATGAAAAAGTAGGTCTTGTCAAATCCCCCCTACTCAGATATCAATTATATATCTCTACATAGCCCAACTTGTCAACTAACATAAAACTGGCTAGGTAACAAGATATCCTCTTACTTGACTGTACAAGTTCTAATAGTATTTTTCTAGCATCCTATTAACATGGACTCAGAATAACGTTGAACTACGCTCATAACAGATAAATTCTAGAGAACTGTACAGTACTGCCAAAAAACAAAGATAACGGGTACGTCATATGCAGCTTTCAAGTTCCTTCCATACATTTCCATCTTTAATTCAAAACCATCCATAAATATATTTGAAAGGGTTAAATAAGTATATACAGGACACATTTTAGCATTGCTGCAAAAAAGGAAGCATCTTTACAACATCATATTAAGTGAAACATAGAAGAAACTTTGTTTATGCAGAAAGCAGTTTTCTTTAAAGAGAAAGAGAGAAGAGGCTTAGTTACAGGATGATTTCTGCTGTGACTATCAATGGATGTAGGCAGAAGATCCTCTGCATGCTGCAACTCCCATGCTAAATGTTCATCAATCTGCAACAAATCAACATGTGATGAAGTTGTTGTAGAAGCAGAAATATATGCTTAAACTACATCTCATAAAAGGTGAGAAAAAAAGAAAAGAAAACAGAAAACCAACCCCTCTGTCTTCGATAGAATCATCATGATACAATTGTTCTTGGAGTTCTCGTGCCAATATCTCATCTGCTTCCACTTGTCTCGCCCGAGCTTCCAAGCTATTATTGTCATTATCATCTAAATCTTCAGATGATCTGTACCTTGGTGTTGATGCCAACTCAACCACTTCAGGATCCAAGACACGGCTCGGGGATGAGCTTGCTGAGTTCCTTGGTGTTGATAAATCTACAACTTCCGGGTATGAACTTGATGATTCCCCAGGTGATTCACGTTTCCTTTGCCTTTTACTCAGAATGTCAGTAGTAGGACAGTTAACAGACAACTGGTCCACATCAGGAATGATCACAGAATTTGGTTGAGCTGCATGATCTGATTGAGAACCATGTACACACGTGCTGCTATGATCACTCCCGATGTTTCTTCCATCCACTATGAATGAATTCCGTCTGTTAATACCTCTTCCAACACCATTATTTCTTGTCAAATGATGCCCATGTACATCATACAAGAGCTGATTAACATTCCTCTCATTATGAGTAGTTCTCCAACCACCTTGTCCCCCAGAGTATTGAAGTGAATTTCTAGTATCATTGCTGGTACAAATGACCTCTTCATGATTGATGACAGGGCTGCTGAAGAAGTATAAAATTCATTCTCAGTATTGGTCAACAGAAACAAGAGATGTAAACAAATTTAAACAAGTAGACAATGATATTTTTCACTTTCCAAAATGATTCTATAAACATTAGGGGCCAATATTTAGTTGAATTTTACCAGCCAACAAGAAAAAGTTGCATTGCACAATGAAAGTATTCATACCTCCAACAGAATTTGTAATGACTCCCCGATTAGGAAAATATTTGACAAAATTATGAAACAAGGATTGCAAGCCATAGGGGCTATGGAGACTGATCAAAAAAGCTGAGTGAAGTCACAGGATGTCCACTCTTGGTGGGTTTAAATTTCACATCAACTAGAGATATGATCAATGTAGCAGCACCTATAAGGCTTTTTCTAATCCTCACCATAAGATCCTGTTTTGTGAGGTGGACCGTAAGCCCAAATTTTTAAGACAATCAGAACTACCTTAATGCTAGAGGAAGACTTTTCTAACTTGTTATTTTTTTTTCACTCACCCTTAGTTCTAATTAAATGTACTTGTGCCAATGACTTCATGAAGTTCCAACAATCCAGTCCAAGATCAACAATTATGACGACCAAGATTCAATATATGCAATTTTTTATGGTCAAACTTTTTACTGCAACAAATGAACTGAATGCGTGCCTTTTGACCAAGAAAGAAGGAATAATCTCATTTCATTTTCAGTTGTAACACCAAAAATCAAATACATTAAAGAGTGTTAAACTCTAAGAAATAGAGAAATCGTTGAGCTGAAACCATATGTATTTTGAGACAGCACATGCACTTTTTTATATTGGGAAAAAATGAATCAGTAAAATAAATAAAGGAGATTTGATACCTTCTAATAACAAAGATATGATACAAAAATAAATAAAAAGGTTCCTAATAACACATATATATTCCAAATATTCTTGATTATATTGGATCAGTTCCTTATTTTTATAATTATAAGAGAACTAATTTCTAACAAAATGCGGAGCATTTTGGATAGCCTTATTAGGTAATTAGATTCAATACATTTATAAGTTATATGATTCACTAACTTGTTAAAGACTTTACAGCACCTAGTCAAGTATCAAGCTACTAGCAGTTTATTCGTATAATGCAACAATTCTACGCAGATAAATCTTGTAGAACTCTTGATGCAAGATTACCAGCAAAAGTGATATTTCCTTCAAGCCATTACTAAAAACTCAAAAGAACTTCAATGTAAAGCATGGTTATGTTACCTGCTAGCAGTGCAAAATGTTCCAGCATTGCGTCCATTGAATGGAGGAGGAATAAGTACTTCCTTTCCTTTAATTCTACCATTGCCTCTCTCTCTAGCAACTATGTCATTTATGCTATTCGGTGAAACTGTATTGCTAGAAAGCACATGATCAGCGTGACTCTGTTCAACATCTTCAGTTTGAAGGTTTCTCTGTTCAGCTAATTGTTTAGCCCTCATTGCAATATTAGTTGGTAAAATGCACCCATTTCGCACCAATCTCTTGTGCCCTCTACCTCGTGGAGAGGTGGACACAATTGGAGGCAAAGACACTTGCTTTTCATTTTGGGATTGAGAATCATGAGACAGAGAAATACCCTTGCCACGGTCGACAGATGTATTAGAACCTGGAAGTTTACACTTTCCAGTGAAGGGATTTCTAGATGCACTACCTGGTTTCAGTTGTTGGCTCGCTCCATTCTCTTCAGTCAAATCTAAAACAGAAATACCACGGTGAGATGATTTAGAAGAAACCTTGGAGCTTATACTTTTCCCTTTCTCCATCTTTTCAGCTCCATTAGAATGCATTGTTTGGCCTCTCCTAAAGATGGGAGCATTTTGAGAAGGATAAGATTTCTCTGAGGCGGATGATGTGGCACAGGTACTCCTATTCATTTCAACTGCAGCATTAAAAGCTCTGCCCCTCTTCTCAGGATTACATAAACGTTTCTGATCATCACCCCTCACAGTTATTCTATCTGGGGTATCAGGAACTTCCACAATTTGATCAATTTTCATATCTTCTGCCATATCCTGTTTTCAAATCATAAGAGCACTTATGAAACATTGCATAAAACAGTAAAGTAATAAATACAAAGACAGTAACTTATGCACACAAAAATGTTCTATGGACCATAAAAGAACTCTCCATATTGAGATGCTATAAATGCACAAAAAACACTTTATGCCCCAATATATTTAACCAAAAAATTGTTGGAAACTAGATAATGATAAATAATTCCAAATGTGGACCCATTACAGGCTGCACACCAAGGCACAACTTAGCTGCTGCACCAGGGTTCGTGCTCAAATACAATATATTTTAACCAAAAGAGTTTAATGGGAAGAAATTCGAAAGGACTAAGTGGAGAACAACACAAAGGAATAGGAGGACACGAACCTCCTTAAAAGAAAAGAAAAATCAAACAGCACAGAACAAAAGATATCAGAATAGCAAAACAGAACAACCCAAACCCTCAACATAAATGCAAGGAAGCCTTTTAAAAGACCATGTGTTTTACACTATATAGAAGCCAAACACCAAAGTATAAAAAGCTTTCCTTTAGAATGCAAAACACCAGCAACCATATAAACCAAAGCATAGAAAATATTGGGCATTGTGAACAAAAATTGTCTTCCCATCGACCAAAAATTAGTAAAGCTGGTCATAAAAAAATGTTCCAAGCATATATGGCACACCAAATATTCTGTAAAAAATGCAAGATAATGAATTGCATCATGTAGAACAGACAACGAAATAATTTCGAGATTGCACCACACATAGAAAACATATCAGGGGTACTTTATTTACATTTCACATATTCCAAAAATAAATTATTTCATTACAATTTGTAACAGTACTACTTAATCAAATAGAATACAACCCAGTGTATACATCAAATCTAAAATATAAGAAGAAAAATTTAAAGCTTAGCAGAATTTAAAATTACCTTACTCCAGCTAAAAGAATACAGCATTTTTTGAAAGAAACAAAGGAAAAAATTGTAGACTTAAAGTTAAAAATTGCTAGCTTCGGATATAGCATCATCATATCCTGATTTCAAACTTTTTGAAAATCTAAAAGTTTAACATTTTTCCCTTAATGAATAGTTTTCTTTAGAACAGGAACACTAAAAGGCACATAAATAAATTGAAAAACCCAAAAAAAGAAAAGCTAACGTAATAATAACGAATAAAATTTTCCAATGTTTTCTAACCATCAACAATATTAAGCTACATAACAAAGACCCCGATTTTAATAAACCAAGACATACAAAGGCTTTTATCATATAGTATAGAAACCTAATAGGTGGTCAAAGGCTTTTAGCATAGTAGTATAAATCCTCGAGAAATAGTACAAAATATTAACTAAAAAACCTGATAAACACAAACAAGATACATAAACGGAATTGTTTGAATGCTAGAAACTAGCACCCAGAGGTCACAGATTGAAACAAAACCTAAAAATAAAAAACTCATGCAATTTCCCAATCAAAACTGAAAAGTAAGAGGCATACATAAATTACTGGTGCCAACAGTAACAGAAACTGAACCCAATCACACTGAACTAAAACCATAATTACAGCTTCAATCAAATAAAATGAAAAACAAACTGAACTGAAAATTGAAGGCAAGTACATCATTCATCCCAAAATGACGAAATCACATAAATTACAAGTAATCATCTAACTTCACTAAATGGTTTCCATAAAAATCACAAAGGAGATAAAAAAAATTGGAGCAAAACAGTTTAAATTCTCAAAAAAAAAAAAAAAAAAAAAAAAAAAAAAAATAAAAAAAAACAAAAAAACAAAAACAAAAAAAAAAAAAAAAAAAAAAAAAAAAAAAAAAAAAAAAAAAAAGTGAAAACGAAGTTACTTCACTGTATCCACAAAATCAAGCCAAGAATAAAAACCGAAACCTGAAACAAATGCATAAACAAGCACCATCAACCTCAGATAAAAATTCGAGAAAGCGGTGAAAAATAACAAGAATGAAAACCTAATCACCAACACAAAACGGATCAAAGAGACGATAAAATCGAATAGTTCGGAAACGAAACAAAAATAAGAAAACAAAAAAAAAAACAAAAAAAAACCAACAAAAATCTAATTGAGGAAACGAAAAGCAAGCATTGAAGCGCATTTCAAAAGCATAAACGAAGGAAAAAAAATAAGAGAAAAAGAGGTGAAAAAGAATACCAGATTAGCAGAGAATATTTCCAGTAAATTTGAAAGAGAAGATGAACAAAACAGAGAAGAGAGGGACGAGGATTTATGGGTGCAGGAAAGATATCGGGTCGGGTCGAGATGGTCCGACCCGAATTCAAGGTGGATCGAAGAGCCCAAATCAAATCCCAGATGAAAAGAGACGTAAACGGAAATAATATATGTTGTTTATACTGTAAAAGAAATTTTTAAAATTTAACCAATTATTCAAACAGATAAAAAATATAATAGTGAATTTGGCTGTTGAATGTATATGTTTTATTAATATATATATATATATATATATATATATATATATATATATATATATATATATATATATATATATATATATATACACACACACGTGTAAAGACTAAAAAAAATGACCGTTCAACTAAGGGAGAAAGATATTAATCTTTAGGAATTATTGAAAAAGAAAATTGCGCTTGTTTTTTCCTAAAGTCATTTTTACAATTCATCTTATTTTAAATAAACTTTCACATATATTATAAAAAAAAGGACATATTTATATCTTTCTTATCTTTTTAATAGATAATATTAGACTTTCTTGTAATTTTAATTAATTTACAGTTGAAAATGCTAACTTTAAAAAAGTGAATTTAAATATAGCTTTAAAATCTATTTTAAAATTTCTTCACAAATATACCTATTAATTTTATAAATAAGCCTAGAGATACTTTTTAAAAAAGATTATGAAATACTAAGGAGGAGGTGAAATGGTAATTTAATTTTTTCTTTCATTAACACACTTTAACAACTTTTCTTAAAAAAGTTTAGAAAATAAAATTCTTATTAAATAAAAAAATTATAAGTATATTCAAGATGAGAAAAGGAGATAAAAATATTATACAAATATATTTTACACAAATTGGAATAAATCAATTTTATATTGAGTATAATTAATTTAGTTTTAAAATGATTGTTTTGACTATTTTAAAATATTAGCAAAAAATTCACACTAAACTATTAAATACATATGAAATATCTAATTATATCTTAAAATGGGTAGATAAAGTAAGTAAATATTGTCTTATAAAGAGACACATCTCCTATTATAGAAATATCTAATTACATCTTAAAATGAGTAGATAAAGTAAGTAGATGTTGTCTTATAAAGAGACACATCTCCTATTATATATGTCAATAATATATGAGTGTTTTCAAAATGTTATTCACTTTATAAATTTGTTTCACATTTGAGTAATTTTTTTAATTTATTTAATAAAAATATGTAGTTTGTTTGAGGAATATTAATAATAATTTTATTTTATAAACTGATATGTTGGAGATTCTATATCAAGAACATATAAGATAAAATTATGATGTATAAGTATAGTACAAACTTGTCAATTTATAAGATTGAGATAGATTTAAAGTCTACTCAATAACATCCTATGAGAGTTATATAAAAAATATTACTCTAGTGAAACTTATTGGAACTATTATGTCACACAGTTAAATTATAATATATAGATATGTACAAATTTTATTTTACAAATTGGTTTTATGATATTGAGTTAGATATATAATCACTTACCAACATATATAATACTTCTTTTTAACATTTTTTTCATTTGCAAAAGTGATATTGGTGGATTGAAACTAAATCACTTGCTAACAAAAATTATTGCCACTTGAATCACATAAATGAATTTGTAAAAATTCTTTTCTAAAATTTTTCCAAATTAGATTTATAATTTATGTATAAAGCTAATTTTAATTTTTGAATAAATTTCATTTATACTTTCTATCAAATTTTTTAAAAGGTAAAAAAGAAAAAAATAATTAGAGAGATACCCTTAACAATTTTCATGCTACTTTATTTGCACTCTTTGTAAAATCATGATAAGTTATCAATAAAGAAACTTGTGTATGTTTATTTTTGTGTGTAGTTTAATTAAATGAGAATTAACTCGTTAAAATGAAAATCACACAACAAAATCGTCCAACAACCATAGAGAAACGTAATATTTGTTCATCTTAATCTTTTAGAACATGTCTAATTTTGTAATGAACAAATTCTTTGAAAGATTGCCCTATCCTGAAAATATTTACGAGTATAAACCTTTTTTTATAAACCTTTCTTGGTTACAATAAATACATGAACTTCTCTACGTTGTCGTTATCACGATGACGCAAACCTATTCAAATTATGTTCGTTTATAATCTGGAGGAATATCAAACAAGTTCTCCTCATCAAATATCCTACTACTGCATTCCACATTAGATGAACTAGATGTCGAAGGGGTCTTTATCCACTTAAACCATGATGACGATGATGATGAGGAATTTTCTTCCTCTTCTAGGTTCTTTTGTTCACCAGTAGGACTTGATGGGGCCGATTCAAACTCATCTGCATTTTCTTGTTGTAGTTCTTCACACTTTGTGAAAGTCACCAATACTCTAACAGTGGACACCACAGGGATGGCTACCTAAATTTCGAAAAGTCCATGAGATGGTTTATAGTCATATATATTAGCCAGAGAAGGTTTGAAAAAAAGGGAAAATTAACGATAACCATGATAAAGATGGAAAAGAAATCATAAATAATGTCAAAACAATGCACTTTAATCCTAACAAGTATGAACCCACTTGGCAACTGATAATTCCTATTAAACAATAAAAATAAGAAAGGAACACATCAATGCGTAACCAATTACCATGTCTGAAATCTATGTTCTTGAGTATAGATTCCTCAAGTCAAATTCAAGATGAAAATCTATGTTCTTGAGTCTTGAGCAAACTCTTGGTTTAGTTAAATTCTTCTCTCTTATATTACAGGTCATGTGTTAACAAGTTTATTATCCTTTTATTCAATTTATAGAGAGCACCAATAAAACAAAATTCTGGTTTTCCATTCAGAAACAACTTACAAACAATCAAAGATAAGTTCAGATCAGTTGCCATCAGAAGCATTTAAGGTCAAACATCAAATAATGCAGCTTTCAATCATAGAAAAACATAATTCTACTATAATCAGAACATGATGTTTATTGTTGGCTGCCATAAGATAATAGTAATAACAATTTTCCCTTATGAGTAATGCATCAAGAAACACAAGAAGGAAATAAGTAATGTAAACATATCATTAAATCGGGTTTTCATTTTCTGATGTGCCAATTAATTTTAGATGTGTTGTTGTGGATTGCTTAAATCAAAGAACCGAAGTGAAATACCTTGACTGGAAAGGTTTCCTTTGGAAGTTTTGTTGTAAGGAGTTCTCTTAACCTACGAACTGCTTTAAGTCTTTCAGCAAGAATGTCAAGCACAGGTAGCAATTCATCAATTGTTAGTGGAAAGTTTTGGGAAAGCCAAAGAGCAGGCATCATCTGTCTCGTCCACTTGTCTTCACCATTTTGGGAAGTAAAGGTATCAGAGGGTTCATCTCTGGCTTTCTCCTTGTGGTCTCTATGTCCACTAGACTTTCCTTTCTTTTCTTTCTTTACACGACTACTTTTTTGACTATGGCCATTTTCATCTGTTGAATTCATTGCAGCTTCCAATTGCCTCTTTTCTTCTTCTGTCATAATCTCATCAAAATTTTCATCGTCCTTCTTCTTCCTTTCCCTGGCCTCAGGTGGGGGAGCTCCGGGGACCCTTTTGGATTTCAAACTGAAAACCACATTTTGCATGTCATACACCTTAGCTTTCCATGGCCCCACCATTTCTTTCCTCTCCTTTTTCCTCCATGTTACCTGGGGAACAAGAAGTGCCTCACTCACATCAATCCCAACCCTTATGTAGTCAGCACTGGACTTCTTATTCAATATATTCTTAACCTCACTCTCAGTGGGGGCAACTATAGCGGGTGAAAACTCACTTACTTCCTTCTTTTTGTGTGAGACTCTGATCAGCGATCCGAGATCATCTTTAGCACCATCACCAAGAAAAAGAATGCTCTGATTTGCCCTCTTCATTTTCAAACCATCAAAGCCAACCAAAGTCATATCTGCTCTCAAATTGCCACCCTTTTTCCAAATCTTGTAAGTGTCTGAAGGTGCAATCCTTGAGATGAAAGGTATCACAGAACTCTCAAAATGGAATGTAATCTCCATGTAGAAGTCCTTCATCCTTCTCATAGTCGCTATATACCTAGGCAACCTTCTAATATACTTTTTGACATAGTCATTCCGATAGGACTTGATCATAGCCATTGCTATTTTATCTTGTTTGTTAATGATAGCTTCTCTAAGAGCAGTCCACCCTTCCTTGTTCTTCAACCTAGCATTTGCCCCAGCATCCATGAGCATCTCAGTTGCAGTAAAATCACCATGTCTTACAGCCAAGTGAAGAGGGGTGTCACCATTTGGTACATCCCTCCTATCCACCATAGCAGATATGGTTGCAGCCTTCTCCTCCTCAGCTATTGAAGCAGACTCAGTTTTAATCTCAAAGGGGTTACCTAGTTTTGGGAGTTTTCCAAGTAACTCTTTAAGACCAATATGATCCTTCAATACTACGGCCTTGTGCACAGGGCTATGACCATATGCTGAGACATTGATGCCTTCCATGCCTCACCAACCTATTCCAATAATCCAAAACTGTCTTTCTTTTCACACTGAATAGATACAAAATTTGTGGGGAAAATTCGATTTTGCTCCTGCCAGAAATAGGATTGAATAGGAACAATAGCACACGATTCCATAAAATCAACAGTTTTTGTGATCTGAATCAAGAGGAACTCAAAAAATGAAACAGACCCATTGACAATACAGGGAAAATTTATGAAACTAATGAATGAAATCCACTCCAATTTTGATCAAAACCAAGAAGCATAATCAATATGACTGAGACAACAACAACAACAATTAGAAGCTAAAAAACACAAGTTTCAAATACTTTTGTAATAATGGGAAACTCGAGAAAGAAATATGAGACAATCATCAAGAAAGGAGACTTCATTGAGAAAATAGCAAAAAAGAAAAACATAAACTTTTCTATTGTGAATATACGGATATCTAGGAAGGAGAAGTTGTTAGAGTTGAAGCCATTTAAAAAGGGTGAAGCAATGATCCACAATTCTCTTCAATATTTACATTGAGTCAAAGCAAATTCTCACTTAACCACCACTCATTTGCAAATCGAATCACAACTTATATAATCTTTTAATAAATAGTCTCTTATAATACTTACATTTTTTTTATTTATATATTAAACTTTTATAGCTTAAAAAGTCTATTTATTATATAATTAACTATTTTTTTTATTCTTAAAACAATGAATCTTGGCACTGGTGTTAAACTTAAATTAACCTGTCCTAATAAAAGTTTCTTATGAAATCCAAGATTTTAAATTTAAAATCCTAATTGCATGTCATAATACAATTTTTTTTTTAAATATGCTATTTTTTAATTTTAAACAAACGTTAAGTTGTTTTGAAGATAAAATTATAAATTTAAAAGTTCATGTGATCTTGTTCACTCCAATCTCTTTTATATTTAAAGTTGAGTAAAGAAAAAGAATGAGTATTCTTTCATTTTTCTTTAATTTATTTTTTATAACTTCAATTCTTCCCAAATACTACTCCTTAAATTTAATTAGTTCAAATTAAAATTTATCCACCACATCAACTTAGAAAGTTTTATTTAAAAAAGATATTAATCATGCTATTTTATTTTATTCTTTTTTTAAATACTCTTATAATTTTTTATTCTAAAATACTATAATAAGTATGGATGGATATACAAATGAACTTCTTATTAAATCTTAAAAGAAAACTTTAGTTCTAGAAAGGTAGGAAAATATTTTGGAAAATTTTAGTTAGAGGGATTAATAAATGTTATAGAGAGTTGTTTAATGGTTCTAAAAACAATTTCATAATATTACTAAGTTTCTAAATAAACATAATTGAGATCCTCTTTTAAAAAAGAAAATAGGTAGATATCCATTTAATGATCGTAAGAATAAAAAGAATGTTTTCAAAATAGTAAATCAAATTTTGTTTGATCAAAGTGAGTTGTACATGAGAGAAGAGATTTTATTTATAAATGATCTATCTTCCTTTGCAAGTTTGGTCATTTTAATGTGGATTTAAAAACCACACTCAAATGTCACATATAAACTAAAGTAACATCTAGAATTAGCTATACAATGGAGACATAGCCTTCAAAAGCACCAACAAGGAGAAGGTTACAAGTATTGCCAATGTAGGTATATCTTCCTTTATTTTTATTAAAAATGTGTTTTTATCTGGAAGCATAAGACAATTGTGCAATAGTGGTTACATGGTCTCCTTTAATAAGAATAAATGTATAATATCTATATTTGATAGACAGACTGTTATTTCAGCCAAACAACGTAATAATCTTAATAAGATTAATTTGATAAGCCTAAATAAGTAGAAGCTTACCTACTTTTCTTTCCAAAGAAGATGAAAGATAGCTTTGACACAAAAATCTTAGGCATTTAAATCTAAAATACATTTCACAGCCTTTTAAGAAAAACCTTGTAAGAGGATTGACAAATCTTTCACGAAAAACTCATTTTTTTTGCAAAACATGTTAGAGAGGAAAGCAATTAGAGTGTTCCTTTAAATAAATAAAAACTTGTATTTCAATTACTAGGCCTGTACAACTCTTGCACATAGATATATTACCCACAAGAACACTTATTTCACAAAGAAAGCAACAAGGATTTCATTGTTGTGCAAATTTAAGTTAATGTTATTATTTTCTGTGCAAATTGTGATAGCAATTTATTAACTTTTCCTACAAAATTTTGTAAGTAAGTTTTAATCATAACAATACATGAGCAAGTAGATAATGCGTATAGAAAATGCTCTTAAATATATCATGATAACTATCATAATTTTATACGTCTTTAAGTTGAATACTATATAAACAAAGTTATGTGTATCACACTTTTATAGAGTAATCACTTGTGTTCAACATTGGTCTAAGCTAGATCGTCTTTTTAGTATACATTCAAATTGGATCTTTGAAAAACATATAACATCTTTTTATGTACAATAAATACTATGATTAGATGTTAAAGATTTCTTATATTTTAAAATTTGTAAATTTATATTTTATCTTATTTTTTTTATCAAAGTAGGATAACATATTAACAAAAGTAGACTATTATAAAAACAAGTTAATCATACAAAACTTTAAACAACCTCAAAGTAGAAAATAAAAATAAAAAAGATAAACAAAATGTAGAAAATAAAATAAAGTTTAAAAGTTATCTATAAGAAAAAATACCTCAACAATAAAAATCCAAAACAAACTTTGAAATAACAATATAACTATTATTTGAGACCTTTTAAAGAAGAAAAAAAAAAAAAAAGAGTACAAATTTAATGTAAATTTTGAACTAGGCCTTATGAAATAACAATCACCAATCAAATTAAAATCAGTAAGATAAGTATAAGTTAGTCATTTAATTATAAAATCTAAAATTAACATAATATACTTTTTCAAGATATATAATGATCATAACTTGGTATAAAATCAGGACTCGAGATTCATTTAACTATAAATTGCATATTTGATATTATATATATATTGAAATATTTAGATCATAATAATCATAACTCAAAATAAATGTTTATTTTTTACAATATCAATAAGAAAAGAACTTTAAGAAATGGCTTGTTCTTCACAATTTTGTTACGAGAAGAGGAAAGATAGATACATTATATTATATTCTAGTAATTTTCTTCAATTATTTTGTTTGTTTAAGGGATATTAATCATTCTTTTATTTTATAATTTGGTATATTTGGAGATCTCATATTGATTAAGATAAAACCAAATTACAATTGTATAAATAAAGTAAAAACCTTATCTTATCAACCAATTTTATAAGATTAATTTATACTTAATTTCACTTACTAACAAGATATAAGAGTTATACAAAAAAACTTATCCTAATGATACTCGTTGAAACTATTATCTTATATAATATACATAGTAGATACAAACTTCATCTTGTCTCATAGTATACAGTAAGTACAAGCTTCATCTTGCAAGTTGATTTTGTGAAATTAAATTAGACTACTTATTATATCACATATAATACTCTCTTTCTAACATTATTTCATTTGCAAAAGTGATATTACTAGGATTGAAACTAAATCACTTAGTTACATAAGTTGTTGCCACTTGAATCACATGAATTAATTTGTAAAAATTGAATATAACTTTTTCAAAATTAGATTTGTAACTTATGTATAAAGTTAATTTAATTTTTGAATAAATTTCATTTATACTATTCATCAATTTTTTAAAAGTAAAAAAAAAAAAAATAGCTAGATACAGTTAACTGTTTACATGCTACTTTATTTGCCACTCGTTGCAAAATCATGCGAGGTTATAAATGAAGAAACCAGTGTGTCTAGCTATTTGATTGAATGCGAATTTGAGTCTTCTTAGTTTACACAATCAAAAGTGGGAAAGCTCTTTTCAATGGGTTTTGAACACATCCTAAATTGTAGGAAATTAACCTTTAAAAGCGTGTACCTTTTATGTTGTTTTGTGGTTTATGTTTGGATTCTACAAAATCAAAGTTATCACAATTGTGTTTTGGCCTTGCCACTACTTCTATTTCATAATAATTAGTAAACAATGCATAAAAATTGCAAGGATGTGATAAAAATAAGGCCAGTACTAATAAATGGTGGTCTTTGTCGGTCACATGTTAAGTGTCTAACTATTGCTTGTTTCCTTTGTTCCTTAATTCCCACTTGCCCCTCAAGCACCCTTGTGAAGTTCCTACTTGAAATCTTTGTAACTTCGTTAGTTATTGCTTCCATCCATTTTGCCTATCCTAGTCTTTTTCTGTTCTAACTTTTCTTCATAAGTAACCAATTTATAATCTGAGGGAATAGCAAACAGGTCCTGCTCATCAAATACCCTACTACTACTACTACATTCCACACTAGATGAACTAGATCTCGAAGGGGTCTTTATCCACTGAAACCATGATGATGATGATGATGAAGAGGAATTTTCTTCCTCTTCTAGGTTCTTTTGTTCACCAGTAGGACTTGATGGGGCTGATTCAAACTCATCTGCATTTTCTTGTTGTAGTTCTTCAAACTTTGTGAAAGTCACCAATACTCTAACAGTGGACACCACAGGGATAGCTACCTAAATTTCCAAAAGTCCATGAGATGGTATATAGTCATATATATTAGCCAAAGAAGGTTTGAAAAAAGGGAAAATTAACGATAACCATGATAAAGATGGAAAAGAAATCATAAATAATGTCAAAACTATGCACTTTAATCCTAACAAGTATGAACCCACTTGGCAACTGATAATTCCTATCAAACAATAAAAATAAGAAAGGAACACATCAATGCGTAACCAATTACCATGTCTGAAATCTATGTTCTTGAGTATAAATTTCTCAAGTCATATTCAAGATGAAAATCTATGTTCTTGAGTCTTGAGCGAACTCTTGGTTTAGTTAAATTCTTCTCTCTTATATATTCAGGTCATGTGTTAACAAGTTTATTATCCTTTTATTCAATTTATAGAGAGCACCAATAAAACAAAATTCTGGTTTTCCATTCAGAACTATAACCTTTTTTTTTTTTTTTTTTTTTTTTTCTTGAGAAGGTCCTCAAATTGAGTTATGTGCTTCTCTTACCAAAAGTTTCAAGGCTTGCTTGATAAATGTGAAACAGGAAGACAGAGAAGGGAAGGAATGAATGTTCCAAATTATGGTGTATGGTTGGAAACATTCTCAAAGTTCACTTCTTCCCTCTTCCATATTTTCATTTTCATCTTACAGTGCATACAATTAGTCTTTAACATAACAATTTTTTGTACAAAAACACTGGTAGCTGCAAAAGAAATGCACTATATCTAACCAACTTCTGGCTAATGTCCAGGTGACAAGTTCATATATTTTTAACATAATTCAAACATGAAAAAGTGTTGCCACATTGGCTAAAACAATCTTCACTCTTCACGATTGAACTGTGACGCTTTCTGATAATTTTCATGAAATACTGTCTTGAAGAAACAACTTGACAATAATCGAAGATAAGTTCAGATCAGTTGCCATCAGAATCATTTAAGGTCAAACATTGAATAATGCACCTTTCAATCATAGAAAAACGTAATTCTACTATAATCAGAACATGATGTTTATTGTTGGATGTCATAAGATAATAGTAATAACAATTTTCAATCATCAAGAAAAACAAGAGGGAAAGAACTAAGGTAAACATATAATTAAATCGGGGATGTGCCAATTAATTTTAGATGTGTTGTTGTGGATTGCTTAAACCAAAGAATAGAAATGACATACCTTGACTGGAAAGGTTTCCTTTGGAAGTTTTGTTGTAAGAAGTTCTCTTAACCTACGAACTGCTTTAAGTCTTTCAGCAAGAATGTCAAGCACAGGTAGCAATTCATCAATTGTTAGTGGAAAGTTTTGGGAAAGCCAAAGAGCAGGCATCATCCCTCTTGTCCACTTGTTTTCACCATTTTGGGAAGTAAAGGTATCAGAGGGTGCATCTGTGCTTTTCTCCTTGTGCTCTCTATGTCCACCAGACTTTCCTTTCTTTTCTTTCTTTTCTTTCTTTACATGACTACTTTTTTTACTATGGCCATTTTCATCTGTTGAATTCATTGCAGCTTCCAATTGCCTCTTTTCTTCTTCTGTCAAAATCTCATCAATTTTTGCACTGTCCTTGGTCTTCCTTTCCCTGGAAGCTTGCCTGGCCTCAGGTGGTGGAGCTCTAGGGACCTTTTTGGATTTCACACTGAGAACCACATTTTGCATGTCATACACCTTAGCTTTCCATGGCCCCACCATTTCTTTCCTCTCCTTTTTCCTCCATGTTACCTGGGGAACAAGAAGTGCCTCACTCACATCAATCCCAACCCTTACTGACTCAACCCTGGACTTCTTATTCAATGTCTTCTTAACCTGTCTCTCAGTGGGGGCAACTATGGTGGGTGAAAACACAATTACTTCCTTCTCTTTGTGTGAGACTCTGAATATCGATCCGAGGAATTTCCTCTGATCATCTTTAGCACCATCACCAAGAAAAAGAATGCTCTGATTTGACCTCTTCATTTTCAAACCATCAAAGCCAGCCAAAGTCAGATCTGCCCTCATATTGGCACCCCTTTTCCAAATCTTGTAAGTGTCTGAAGGTGCAATCCTTGAGATGAAAGGTATCACAGAACTCTCAAAATGGAATGTAATCTCCATGTAGAAGTCCTTCATCCTTCTCATAGTCCCTATATACCTAGGCAACCTTCTAAGATACTTTTTGTCAAAGTCATTCCAATAGTACTTAATCATCACCATTGCTATTTTATCATGTTTGCTAATGATAGCTTCTCTAAGAGCAGTCCACCCTTCCTTGTTCTTCAACCTACCATTTGCCCCAGCATCCATGAGCATCTCAGTTGCAATAAAATCACCATGTTTTACAGCCAAGTGAAGAGGGGTGTCTCCATTTGGTACATCCCTCCTATCCACCATAGCAGATACGGCTGCAGCCTTTTCATCCTCAGCTATTGAAGCAGCCTCTGTTTTAATCTCAAGGGGGTTACCTAGTTTTGGCAGACGTCCAAGTAACTCATCAAGAGCAATATGATCCTTCAATACTATGGCCTTGTGCACTGGGCTATGATCATATGCTGAGACATCAATGCCTTCCATGGCTCCCCAATTAGAGGCTACTCACCAACCCAAACTAGCCAATAATCACTAACCGATTCCAATAATCCAAAACGGTCTTTCTTTTCAAACTATAATAGATACAACATTTGTGGGGAAAATTCGATTCTACTCCTTCCAGAAATGGGATTGAATCGGAACAATACCACACGATTCCATAAAATCAACAGTTTTTGTGATCTGAATCAAGAGGAACTCAAAAAATGAAACAGACCCACTGACAATACAGGGAAAATTTATGAAACTACCGAATGAAATCAACTCCAATTTTGATCAAAACCAAAAAAACATAATCAATATAGCTGAGACAACAACAACAACAAGAATTAGAAGCTAGAATAACAAAAAAGAAAAGAAAAGAAAAAACATAAACTTATAATCGAAACTAGAAGCGAGAGGAAAATTCATTTGAAGCAAAAGTCTTAGAATAGAAGATATTTGTTTAGAGCAGCATGTGTGTGGTCTAAGCGCGTTAAACAGAAAATTCAACTCTCCAAAGTAAGCCATAGAAATTGAGGGCCAAACTTTTAATTTTCATAATATTTCTGATTTTCAGAAAAGAATTTTAAATGTTTTCTGGAAGGGTTTCGATTGTGAACAAGCTGATATATAGGAAGGGAAAGTTGTTGGAGTTGAACCCATTTAAATAGGGTGAAGCGATGATCCACAGTTCTTGAATATTGGCATTTAGTCAAAGTCAATTCTCACTTAATCACCACTCATTTGCCAATCAAATCACAACTTATATAATTTTTAATACAATATTTTTATTTTACAACTCATATTTTTAGAACCAGGTAAATAGTCTCTTGTAATACTCACATTTTTATGATTTTTTATTTATATTTTAAACCTTTATAACTTAAAAAGTTGATTTAATTATATAATTAAATATTTTTTTATTCTTGAAACAAAGAATCTCAAGACACTGCCTGTTGAACTTAAATTAACCTGTCCTAATAAAAGTTTCTTATAAAACCTAGATTTTAAATTTAAGATCCTAATTATATGTTATAATACAAAATTTTTATTTTTTAATTTAAAAAAAAAAAAAAACGTTGAAGCTGTTTTGAAGATAAAATTATAAATTTAAAAGTTCATGTGATCTTGTTCACTCCAATATCTTTTATATTTAAAATTTGAGTAAATAAAAAAAATGAGTATTGTTTTATTTTTTCTAATTTAATTTTTATAACTTCAATTATTTCCAAATACTACTCCTTAAATTTAATTAATCCAAACTAAAATTAATACACTAGATCAACATAATTTCAGAATATCTTAATAAAAGTGTTAACTTCATTTAATTTAACAAATAAAAGTGCTACATAATGGTTTCTCCGAAAAGGTGTTAAATTCATTTCAAAATGACAATTTCAGAAGGAATAATTTTTTTTGGGGTGCAACAAAGTTTTTACAACCTTAAAGAACATTTACTGTGTGGGGAGATTTCTACGTTGTCTCTTTTCGCACAAGCCAGATTGCTCACATGAACATAGACAAGTTCAATGATAATGCTGAAATATAATAAAACGTAATATAATAAAGCTCAAAGCGAGTAAACAAATTCTTCAGTTTATTTACATGAATAAAATCTGGGAAAAGAATTATAACCAAACAAAGATGAATTTAAACTGCAATCATGAATATGAAAAGTTGATCGCTGTGATTGTGATTGCAACTATCCTGAGTTAACGGTTTTCCACATGTTCTGAAACACAATCAACAAATTCTATGTTGTACACTTGAAAACTCCACCTATTATTGCAAGAATCACAATTTTCTTTTCCTTATGCCACATGCTTCAAATAGTTCTTCTCTAAACAACCAAAGCAATTCCAAGTTTGGTGCTTGCTTATGAAGTGGCACACTGGCATAATCAGTTATGACTTTTTCCTTTCTTTGACTTGTTCTTCTCTTGCATCTTCTTTTTCTTTGCTTCAGCACTGATCCAAGTATAGTCAGATGGAATTGCAAAAGGGTCTTGAATATTTTCTATCCTACTGCTGGATCCTGAAGCAGACGTACTAGAGCGATAAGGGGCCTTTATCCATTGAAACCAAGATGATGCTGAGAAATGTGGCACTGCAGGGCTCTCTTGGCCAGTTGCAGATGGACTGGATGGTGGTGTTGCAAACTCGTCTACTGGCTGTAGTTCTTCAAACTTTGTAAAGGTAACCAATACTCTGATAGTAGGAACCACAGGGATGGCCACCTGTATCATGCAAGACCAAATGGATTAACATCATTTGCAAAGAAAAAGAAAGAAAACATGTGAAGAGAAAAAGAAAAGCCAACCAAGACAGTAATCATGTGATTATGTACCATAAAGTTAAAATATGATATGGATTCAGTCCAAAGGAACAACCTTCAATATGCAGATTACACAATTGACTAGGAAGTGCTAGGTATAGTATCCAGTTCAAGGCCATTGATCACATGAACCTATGCAAAACAGTATGACCAGGCTAGCTTGAAAGATTACAGAACCTACCCACAAAAATGTGGGTTAAAAAAAAGCTTCTTTATTATATCAGTCAATACTATTTCAAGAGTTGAATAACAAACCAAAGGCAGAAATTCACTAGCAGTGCTAACAGTAGCACCTCACAATAGCACTTCTTCAATAGGTAGCCTTTTTGTTGTGAGCATTGAGCAATCTTCACTGAGTGCACTAACAAGAATCGGTAATGTGTGTGCACATGGTTTTTCACTTATTCTAATCACAAAAACGCTATAGAACTGAAATTACCTCCTCTCTAATACAAAACCATTCATGAATCTTCCCTTAACACCTTAAGCTTTTAAGTACTTGGTTCATGAAAACTAGATTCTTCATTACTAAGAGAATAAGCTCTTAGCTTTTCCACGCATTGAAACTTATTTTGGTTTTCTGAAACAGTTTCTCAAAATGAGAATGTCTTTCATTACAAGAAAAAAAAGTTTTAATCACTGCCAGAGATAATGTATTTAACTCTCAAGCTATCTATGAAAAAATAAAGTCACAAAAAGAATAACACAAATTTCATCTTAGTTTTAGAGAAAAATTACACTAATGTTATTTTTTTTTCCAAAAACAAAAAAGAATAGAAAGTTATCTTAAAAAGAAAGGAAAGATAAGGCATCAATACAAAATAAAGAAACTGAGACAAAATAACTCAGCAAAGACATATTAGCAAAACAGTAATACACTCACTGGAACACACTTTACTATTCACTGAAATTTATTAGATATTACAATTTGGTGAATCTCACTTCCTATTTAATGAGTCTAGATCCTAATTTTAAAGTTTTCAATAGAGTGTAACCAATTGTAGAGGATGTTTTAGCCAATATTCCTCATAAATTAAAACAGGGTAACCCTCTAATCTCTATACAGATCAGACAGACACCTCTGTAATCTACAGTAGAAGAGATGTGGGTAGTTGTAAGCAAACCACCACAAACAGTAAAGTACAATTTTTTTTGTATTCAACCTAATCCCAAGAAAAACAAAGCTCATTGGCATGAAAACTAAACTGTAAAACATTACTACTAATTGTCAGGAAAACAATTGGTAACTGACAGTGACTAGCTAGCTAATTATACTGACACTTAAGCTGTCATTGATGCAGACATTATTGTCATTATCACCTATCAATTCATAAAGAACAACCATAGGATACTCCATGTTGTAGGGTTTTTCGTTTTTTAGGAAAGGGCTATGTTTGAATTTAACTTGAATCACTTAAGAATGCTTGGTTATTATGTTGGGTTTCCCTTGAAATACAATGATTTATATACTTTAGCTTGATATTGGTTACTGAATTGAGTAACATTACTCCGTTTCTAGCTCAGATCTATTCCTGACTCCTATTCTGCAACTACTTTCACTGTTACTCTGTGTCTTCTCCCTTAACAATTTATCCCTTGATTTCCTCCCATTTATAGACCAAGAAACGATGTGCAGCACACTACAGCATAAGCAGAATAAACAAGCAAGTGCATGATTCATCCTAGTAAGTGATACAGAAGAAAATAAAATGGAAGCAATTAAAGAATTTACCATATGCCTAGAATATTCATACTTCTAGTAAGAGGCCTTAAAAAGATGATGAGCACAGACCTTAACAGGGAAGGTTCCCATCGGAAGTTTCGTTGTAAGGAGCTCTCTTAAACGTCGAATCGCTTTAACTTTGTTCGCAACAATGTCGAGTAATGGCAGGAGTTCTTCAGTTTTTAATGGAAAGTTTGGGGAAAGCCAAAGAATAGGTCGCAACCCTTTCTTATATTCATTTTCACGGTTTCCATCTTTGTGACGGCTTCTGCCATCAGAACTTGCAGAAGAAGCCTTGCCATCTTTTTTCCTCCGTGACTCATCACCACCCTTCACAGCTACCTCAACAGAATGTCTTCCTGGCTTAGCCTGATTTCTTGAAGGAGAATCCCCTAACAAATCACTCACCTTTTCTTCTACACAAAGAGAACTTCTTGGTGCAGCAATCTTCTTTGGTGCTTCAGGTTTCAAATCCTTTTTCCTCCATCCACCAAACCAGCCTTTCTTTTCCTGCTTATTCTCTCCACTTTTGTTACAATTTCCATCTTCAATGGGAATATCTCTATGTTCATAACAGCTGTGACGATGTCCAATGACAACCTCATCACTCTCGTTGGCCAACTCCGATGAATCCAACCGAAGCGCATCTTCCAACTGCCTTCTTTCCTCCTCAGTCAATATATCATTGAACTCCTCACTCTCAGTTTCATTTTCATTGCAAGATGAGAAGAGTTCATCATCTGTCATAGCTCCAGGGACCCCTCTAGATTTTATGCTCACAACTACATTGTGCATATCATACACCTTAGCTTTCCAAGGGCCTACCATTTCTGTTTTCTCCTGCCTCCTCCAAGTCAACTGAGGCAAAAGAACTGCCTGAGTGACATCAATCCCAGGCCTAAAAATATTTGTTTTAGACATTGCAGCCACTTCTTGCTGAACCTCCTCCTCATCTGCTGGAAATCCAGCATCATCTAGGGCATTCAGTACCTCTTTTTCCTTGTGTGAGATCATGCAGAGTGACCCAGGTGGGACTTTCCCATCCTCTGAACCATCACCAAGGAAAAGAATGCTCTGATCTGATCTCTGGATTCTAAAACCATCAAAACCAGCCAATGTCATGTCTGCCCTTAGGTTTGCACCCCTCTTCCAAATTTTGTAGGTGTCTGAAGGAGCAATCCTGGAGATGAAAGGAATCACAGAACTCTCAAAATGGAATGTAATCTCCATGTAGAAGTCTCTCATTCTCCGCATGGTCCCTACCAAGCGAGGCAACCGTCTGCACCATTTCGCCCAAGCTAGAGGTTGGTAGTGCTTAATTATTATCTTGGCAATACCCTCTTCTCTATTGCAAATAGCTTCCTGAAGAGCACTCCACCCCTGCTCATTCTGCAAACTCCAATCTGCCCCAGCAACCATAAGCATCTCCGTGGCCACTTCATCCCCAAATTTCACAGCCAAATGAAGAGGGGTATCCCGGTTTGGCACATCACGCCGGTCAATCAAAGCGGAAATGGCATCAGCCTTCTCTTCCTCCGAAATGGAAACCGCTTCAGTGTGAATCTCAGCCGTGTTACGCAGCCGCGGGAGGCCAGAAAGAATCTTCCTAAGCTCAGCATAATCCTTTGAAACTATGGCCTTGTGCACAGGACTATGACCATACTTTGTGGCATCAATACCCGCCATACCTGAACAGCACAAGGGATAACACACCACCACCAACCCCCACTACCAATCACAAGGATAAACACACGCCGCCATAAAAAAAATCTAAACTTTACCCAATAGGGAGGGTACCCCACTCACACTTGCCCAATCCAACCAACCACCAACCAGCACTCACGGCACAACGTCGGATGTAACAAATGAAACAGACCCTTATGCACAATTCCCCTCTAGAAGGCCGCAGAAAAGGGTCCCTATCAAGATCAGAAATTAAAAGAGACCCCTTTTGCATCAGAAACACAAAAGCATAACAGAAAATCAAGAATCAAAGAAAAGCATCTTGTGGGGTCCCAGATCAAGCATATTTCAAAAGAGGGTGAAAGATGCTAACACACTAACCTTGTTCCTTTCTTCTATGTTTTGCTTTGTCCAATGAATATGATTGCCCAAGAGTCCAGGGATTCATATCATGTGTTACTCAAACAAACCCCACCACTTCCACTCACTACCCCTCAAGTACCAAACAAAAAGTGCAGATGGCAAAGATCCTAGTGATCCAATCCAGATCAGACAAGCATGAAGAGAACATGCATGTGGTTGCGTGAAACAGAAATTCTAGAATAAAAAACTGACCTTTGAATATTAAATTCAATTTTGCCTTTTTAAAATATTGAAAAATCACAAAACACAAGAAAAAAGAGGAAAAGAAGGTGTGCGAGGAGGGGAAAATGGTGAGAGTAAAGGTGAAAGAGGGAATAACAAAGCCATGGATCGAGAAAGAGAATAAACCCCACCACACAAGCAAAGAAAGAGAACTAGTTTATGTTGCAAAGGTTTAGCTAAAAACGGATACAAGACCAAAAGTGAGGAACACTTGGAAAAGAAAATTACTTTCAAGTAAAAATAAGAAAAGAATATTGAACAGTCAAGGTTTTTAAACAAGGGTGTGTCATGTTTTCTTCAGACCAGGTATCAAGAAATTTCTCACACACCCAAATAAAAAAAAAAGAAAAGAAAAACAATAGGTGTCTTATTTTGTTTTAAGAAAAGTCTCTCTCATATTTTGTTAAAATTTAATTGCAAAATATATTGATGTTCTAAAGGTTTTTTTTTTTGTTTTGTAGTTAATCATAAATTATGATGTTACAATTTAATGATTTTATAATAATTATGTTAAGAATTTAATTATAGTGCATTTGTAAAAGTTCTTTTAATATTCATCTAATATAGGATTACTATCTATAGCGAGTTTATTTAAAATTTATCATTGTTAAGATGATATACTTTTTCTACACTAATAATGTATTAAATTAAATTATTGTTTAAAATATGTTTAAGATGATTGATAGTATACATAAAGTATTTACATTAATAACACAATATGTATGAATTTAATAAGTGTGAAGATAAAAAAATTACACTCTTTAAAGAAAGCATGAAAATTTACAAATTGTAAACTAACAAAAAAATATTTTTAAATAATTATCAAAAAGCTTATCATCTACAATAATTTATGATTAAATTATAACGTATATGTACCTTCTATCTATATATTATTTATTCATATAACTAAACTAGTTTTCAAAGACTAGAAAAGAAAAGATACGGTGAAACTAAAATGCCATGTAAATTTAGTTTTAGTGGTAGTTGATATGTTTCTACTTAATGCACATTTCTTCTTTTAGAGTACACAGCATTTCCTTGATGGATTGAAGGGAAATGATGAAAAGAAAAGGAAAAGAGGGTTGTGAGTTTTGTTGATGAAGTTTCCTAAAAGGTGACTTTGGAAGAAGGGAAGAAAGAGAGAGAAGAAAGATGGATTGGTTAGAGAAGGAAAGGGTCCATGGATGGAATTGATGGGAAAAGGCAGCATGCATGTGAGCCACAAAAGAAGGAACCTGCTTCCCTATTTCCTTTCTTTTTCACTGTTAATTCCTATACAGATTTTAATCTACCTTCATTATATTTGTTCATTGATTAAATATGTCACCCTTTTTATTTCACAGAAGATTCTATGGATTCTGCCATCACATCTATTCTAAACCAAAGTTGCCACTTTTTCTTTCCTAAATTCATGTTTACAATTATGATTCACTCATACTCCATGCAAGTTTTGCCTTTTCTAAGAGTTTGGATATATATAATAATTTTATTTCATTTGAGTATAAATATGTAAAAATGCATGTGATTCAATACATCAAGTAAATCTTGTAATTGATGTATTATCATGAAATAAATTATACAAACATGGACATTTTTACACACCGGAACAATCTCCTTAACATGCTAAAAAATAGTACATATTTGGGATCCGAACAGTGTTGTTAGTCAAATAGTTAACTTTTTTTCTAAATAAGGATATACTTCGAACAATAGTTAAGAATGGAGGATTAATTCCTTGGGACAGAGATTCATGGAAGACGTTAGCATTTTCGAATATATGTCTTAACATATGCATTGGGAAAATTCAAGGAAACATATCAGAAGAATAAGAATAAGAAACTAACAAACAAGTAGAATGAGTTATTTTCAATCTAAAACAAGACATTAAGTTTGTGTGAGCAAATTTTTTAAATTAGTATAATTTTTATATGATATTTTCAAGATGATGTATTTTTTATTTATTTTTAGATATAGGTAAATTGTGTCAAAATTTTAATTAATGAGTTAATTAATATCATGAGAATATTGTAGGATCTTAAGGTGGTTAATATTTTTCATCAATTCCTTTTCTATTTTGTTTGACACGTATGATGTATTACTAATGTGCAATTAAAATAAATGTACAATTACAAAAGTGATTTTATTTATTGATAAAAATGATTGAGAGGATTATTGTTTAAATTAAAATAAAAAATGATATTAGTATGAGATTTATATATTGAACTAAATTAAAAATAAGTTTGATTTTGAAAATAAAAATTAAATTAAATTAAAATTTAGTAATAAAATATATTTAGCAAAATTAAGTTTAAGTTTAATATTTGAATTTAGTTACTAATATAAAAATAATTTAAAATAAAATTAAGATTTAGCAATAAATT
>Ga0209700_102392_pt1 | contig 38058 bp, 23 predicted proteins | sample SiratroredBW_FD_187528 | JGI IMG/M metagenome (GOLD analysis project Ga0209700, IMG submission 187528) | Root nodule microbial communities of legume samples collected from California, USA - Siratro red BW (SPAdes) (version 2) | ecosystem: Host-associated > Plants > Roots > Nodule | place: USA...
ACTCCAAAATAGATTTGAACAATTTAAAATATATGAAGATATTTTTGGTTTTTTATTTAGTATTAAAAATTTAAAGTTATTGGGATGTGTACTTTTGAAAGAAAAATGCTTAAACCTTGAAAAATATGTGAAACATGATAATTTATTGGATCTTGATGGCTTAGATTTATTTTCAAAATTAAATATCTTAAAGGGATTATAGGATTGGAAAATGATAAACCAATTAACATTCTTAATTATATAAAAAGAATAAATTCTTTTCCAAAATACATATATAGCATATAGAATAATGTTAACAATTCCAGTATCAGTTGCTTCAGCTGAAAGGAGTTTTTCAAAACTTAAACTAAAAAAATCTTATTTAAGATCAACAATGTCTCAACAAAGATTAAACGGATTAGTTTTATTATCTATTGAAAAAGATTTTTTGAATGAAACTAATTATGATAATTTAATATATAATTTTGCATCACAAAAAGCTCGAAAAATAAATTTTAGATAAAAACATCATAAATTTAATTATTTTATTAATTTAAAAAAGGCCTCATTTTTTTATTCGCTTTAGGCCTCCTAAAGCCTTGAACCGCCACTGCACACACTACTTGTACAAAGATGCTGACATGTTCAAAAGCCTGGATGTTACAGACAACTCCAAAATATAAGAAATGCTCCACTTTAAAAGTGACTATTAAATTTGTTATTTTTTTACATAAAAACAAAAGTTTCATTGAATAAAATGTTAAATATTTTTTCCAACAAAAGAACTAATTCTTTTTTTAAAATTAATTTTAACCACTTTGTTCTAACAATAAATGTAAAAGATAGTTTGACACACTATAACTTATAGCAACCCTTAACACTATTTTAACTTTGTTAAAAACAAGAGAGCCTCGGATTTCCATGGATATCATCCTTTAGAAATAACGTCCATTATGCAGAGATGGTATGCAATCCTTTGGGTTCTCATAGTTGTTCTAATAAAGTTAAGGGTGTCCTAAATGGAGAAGTAAAAATAAAGTATAACCTGAGGTTACTTCAGGCTTTTTACGAAGTGGCAAATAAGCCTTAAACAAACTCATAAGAAACTGAGACACCACAACAAGGCAATAGATTTATCAATGTTTTTCCTTATATAATATTCATGTTACTCATTTCTATTCAAAATGACACTTTTCACTTGTCTTAAATTCTTAAGATACTATTTTCAACCGTGGTTCCGGAAAACTGGGAAAACAATTCTTATTTCAACTGAAAGTTCAAAATACAATAACAGGTAAAGTGAAGACAATCAAAATTTGATAAGAGATAGCGAGCATCTCATTTACATTTACATTATCAACAAACAGAAATGACTTATATTACAAAAATACTGAACATTTATGGCGCCTGTGCCTGCTAATGATATACCAAGAGAAATTTAACAAACACCCTTTCAATTTAATCCAGAAAAAAAAAAGACGAGGTTTGATTATTTAAATATCAAAATCCATTACTCGCAGTATTACTTAACATTCCTCTTCCTGATTTTCTCCCATACGTATTCATTCTTTTTGTGTTGTACGTTTTAGGCCACAAGTTTTGCTATGTAAAGTTGTAAACGTGAACATTATCTACATGAGCTTGCATGTCGATCAGTTATTCTTCTTTCCAATCTTGGAGCTGCACATAAGTAACTAAGTTAGAGAAAGAAAAAGAATGAAGGGAATAATGCTAGGAATAATAATGGATCTACTTACCAAGTCCATTGGCTTCATGTGTCCTCATGATTCTGAGCCTCCTCACTGAGTTAAGGAACATCCTGATTGCAATTTCAAGGACAAAGGTAGAAAAGTATCAAACCAGATAAAACAAGAGGTCCTTCACCTCAACAAATCAATTGCGTTCTCAAATCTCAAAGTAGTAAAATGTAATTGATGAGTTCAAACCGAATACTTACCACCAAGGAACATCTCCAACGAGCATCCAGTCTCCTTCCTTGTCTTCATAAGTGAGCACAAAGTCGGAAGAACCATCCAGCCATTTTGAATGACCATCTCCTCCAACTATAGTACCATGATCTTCTCCATTTGATCCTACTACAATGATGTCATCGCCATTGGGGGAAAAGAAGGAGTCAAAGACATTGAATAGCCAAAATTAAACTCTATGTTATATATCAAACCAAAATGCACAACACACCAACAGAAAAAAAAAATTAAAAAAATAAGCCTGAATTTTATTTATGAAACAGAATATAATGTTGCTATGTAGTTTTGTACTTTGATTTGTATCTTTGAAATTTGTTACATTTTGATAGCTTAAACGTTACACAACTGAAACAAAGAGAGTCTTGAATGATGAGGAGTACACAACAAGATATCTATTTTATTCACAATTAGATAAAAAAAGGCAGAGTAAAAGGTTAAACCACATGTGCTTGTCAACTTTTCAACCTTTTATTCACGTCCAAACTACCTTTTGAACAATAGTAAATAACACATAAGTTCAGATTTTGCAAAGTGAAAAAAAGAGGAAGAAGTTATCATCATGCCATGCCAAAAGAATCCATTCCAATGGATTCCAGCTGGTAAAACCCATGGGTTAGATTTGTTTGTTAGACCCCTTTTCCACCTACTTACTAACTGGGGTTGGAGACGGGTACTCGAGTAGCCATACTCACATATACTCAATATGACACCTAAAAGCACTAAATTTACCTTTCGATTTTGGTTGTGTTTGATTTATGTGTTGATTAACTTCTCAATTTAGTTGCATTTAATGTGTTTTAAGAAATACAGAGCTGTTGATCGTTTAGATTTTGAGTGTTTGAAGTTATCAATTGTTATTTTGTATATGTCTGGATGTGCGTGGAAACTCTTGGATTTTTTTCAAAAGGAAATTTACCTTTGTTTGTGAGGACTGCAGTTGATTCTTCAAACATTTCCTCCAAAGTTTGAGCTAAGGTTTCATAGGAACCATGAACATTCAAATCAACCTTCCTTCCAATTGCTATTCCATCCATTTTTACTTTCACAAACAGGGAATTCCCGAGATCTACGTTTCCCATGGAAACAGTGTTGTTACCATCACTGCCACCATCTGCACTCTTCCTAACCACAGTACTAGTGCTTGCTCTTTTCTCAACTTTAGAATTGAAAACTTCCGTGGCTGGTGACTTTGCATGGCTATTATAGCTGTTCATTCTATATACTCCAAGGGGAGGCCATCCAACAACTTGTCTGCATAAAAAAAAATCAGTCACAACTCACAACAGAAGTGATAATTCCATCATTTAAAAGATGACAAGTCAAAGCAAGTATAAGACATGATCCAACAATGAAGAATGTATTAACATTAAGATTCAGGTTTAGATAATCAAATGGTGAGTAAAATGACATGGGATCCAAACATAGCAAACATATTTAACACACTGCTTTGGTCAAAAGCAAGAGTCAAACTATGATATCAAGAGTTTACAACAAAACCATATACTTCTGAATCATGTGAGTTAGACCTTTTGATAATAAATGTGGATGGCTCTTAGTAACATATTAGTACACTAGATTAAACAGCAAAAAAAACAAGAGGGTGATTTGGTAATAAGGTTATTTACCTGGGAGAGGTAGCAGGAACAACAGAATCAGAATCAGAAATAGAGGCAGGTCTCTTGGTTCCAGAAGTGAGAATGGTAATCCCAGTGAATGAGGAAGCAGTGGCATAGGGAGAGAGGGTCAAGGAGAGAGCCAATTCAATGTCAGGTGAAGAATCCTGTGAAGAGTTATCATCTTTAGACATTGGAGCACACCTGTTGTAATGAGAAGCGTGTGTGAAGCGTGTGTGAAGAGTGAAACACTGAAGTTGGAGAGTGAACACAAAGAAGAAGAAGAAGGAAGAAGACAATGGCGTGGTGAACAAGGGTCTTGGAATCGTTACCGTGTGGTCCACGTGTCTGCTTTCATCATCATTCTTCCTACGGAAATTAGGAGAAGTGGTTGCAATTATCCACCGTGGTGGGGCCCACACCAGCTTCAAAGACATTCCGACAAACGCTCCACAAAATACCATGTTTGTGTGTGCTTTACCTCAACAAACGTAAACATCAACTGCCACGTGTCAAACGTGCCTCTTGCCACCTGGCATTTGTCCACACTGCAGGAGACCGCCATCTACGCCATGGCGTACACGTGGTAGAATAAGAAGATGTGATTTAAATTCGTATTATCCTTTTGTAATTTTTTTTTAACTTTCACGTTTTTTTTCTTCATTTTATCTGCTATACGTTAACATGTTTTAGTTTTCATCCGATTGATATATAGCTAGCAAACCAAAGACTTCCTCGAGGATTTTCACCTTAATTGTCTTCCATTAACACAAAGTTTAATGTCGTAAGTGTATATGCTGTTTCCTGTTTAAATTAGAATGTTGTATATGCTCATAAATTACATAATAAAAGTCAACACTAAAGGTCACTACAGATTATTAAAGAAAAAATTTAATTTTAACTGAATAATTTTGAAAAATGTCAATTAAATGTTAATATCACATTTCACATGCCAAACAAAAGCTCTATTTAAACATTTTTTGGATTTTGAGATTAAGTCGCATTCACCGCCAATTCTTCCTAATCAAGTCGTATTTAATTTTGATTTATGTTTTTATCATTATTTAGTATAAAGATTCTGTTATCAAGAAGATAAAAAAGAATTAAGGTACAATATAAACATTGTAATTAAGATGAATGACTTGGATATAAAGGAAGAAACACAATATTTTAGGTAAGAGGAAATGTAGGAGAGGTCAAGTTGCAACAAGAATTCTTGAAAGTAGCACTCATAACTAATTCCAGAAATTAAGAAGTAGATAGTCAAGGAAGGGTGATTGCAATTCTAAATTTTTTCATTTAACAATAAATTGGAGAAGAAAGAAAAATTATATGTTTGTAATTGTGGTTGACCGTAACTGAATTTCAAACCCAAGTGAGGTGAAAGAAAAAAAAAACATGGGAGTCTTTAGAGGATAAATTTAGTGAGGATGATTGGAACAAACCGGTGCTAGATGGAGATACTTTTGAAAGGATCACATAAATATTATTTGATGTTAAGCTTTGATGATATAGAAGTGAAGGACACAATACAAAATTGTGAAAATCATAATCTTAGACCAAACATGCTTAACTTGGCTTTTATATAGGAATTTAAGCAAGATATGAAGTATGATTTCCTAAAATTCTTGGAAGAGATTATATGTCCTTTCTTGGTCATGTTATTTTCTCTTGCTTTATTCCACATAACATATGCCAAATCAGCTACAATTGGATGAATATTACAGTATTCTTCCAAATGAACAAAAAATGCACTATTATCAACATCTTTCCGAGCTCGGATCAATAAAGAACACTGAATTATTGTGTTTTTCAAGGAAAAAATTCAACACGTACAAATTAACTCCATCTATTAAGTGGAATGTTGGTGGTGGTCTAACAATATGGACCCGAGAAATTGTGCACTTTTATATCAGTGGAATTGTTCTCCTAAATCTTGTTTTTCTAGATAAATCTTTGAATTTCTACTTATTTTAATTTTGAATTTCGCAATATGTTGAAGTAGGGATGCGTTATGTTGGACTACTGCAGATAGGATCATATAGGTTACTTTTGTGCTTTTGTTACACCTTTCGTTATAACATATTTATACGTCTAGCAGGTAAATACGTTATAACCTCTCACGTGATATAGGAGAGGTATGTCTTTACATATGTCACCCCTTATACCATGTTTTTATTTATTTATATATACATATATATTCCTTTTGCTAATAAAAATTAATAAATACTTTATTAAACTATAATTTAAACTTGTTGATATACTTATTATATAGAAATGATGAAGTATATTATTATCCACATGAAATAAAACATGGAATACCAAGTTTCTGAAGGTGAAAACACATTTTTATGATAACAAATGATCACGTATAGCTATTCTTAAGCATTATTAGTAAGGGGTCACTGATATTTGTACCCGTGGTAGACACCCTGATGATACCAACAATAATTTTTAGAGCATTTATAATGGCTGATATGAAGACACGTTTGGGTACTTCCAAGAGGAAAGAAATGAATTAGAAGAGGGTGGAAGAAAATCATAGCTGCATATAGCTTTAGAAGAAGACATATGTAATTGTAAAACCAGTATGAAAACATTGGTGAAAAGAGATGAGAATATATAATTATAGAACCAGTTCACAACTTAAACGAAAACCCAGCAAAATTTAAACCCTAAAGAACTAACAAATTTTATATTTACAATGTGTGTCTTTTCGAACTAAATATCCGCTCAAAACGGATTTATTTATTAATTTTAACGCAGCTACTTTAATTTTTCATGAGAAAATTAATTTACACAATTGAGAAATTACAAAAATGCGAAAAATTAAAAGTAAAATCACATTAAATAAAATACGATACTAAAACTGCAATAAAAAAAATGTGATAATTCTGGCCGTGCTTTGGAAAAATAGAAAGGTTAAGACTTTATAAAAGTTAACATAATTGAAAAGTACAATATTAGTAAAGAATATTATTCGTACGTTCCTTTCATGAATATTGCACTAATTCTGCCAATACAACCACAGTCAGCACCAGCACTCCAAAAGGGATTGCAAGCTTAACTTTTTCAAGAGCCTTCTCTTACGATACAATAATCAAAGTCTAACAGCATATATAGAAACTGTTTAAATAAAATAAAACTCCATAAAAACTAATGAGACAAAAAAACATCTTCAGAATTTAAAACTAGTTTACATAAAAATTAAAAATTAGACCCGTAATGATTTTGAAAATTGTATTCAAAATGTTTATTCACCCAGACCGATAGTAAAGCAGACATGAATGTAGAAGCTGCTAAAGGACAAAGTAACCAAACACAAGCAACCACAGTGCTTACCTAAGTAGTAAAGAAAATTACAATCTCAAAAAAATAGATAGCAAGATCAAAAGGAAAAAGAAAAATGCAAAATAAAGAAAATTTACATCACTCCACAAGGAAAAATTTATTTTCATAATAAAATAAGACGGTGAATAATATTATAACACGTTACCCAAAGAATATTTGGAAATAAATTTATTCTGTCAAAGCCAAAATATTGACGTCCACCTAGCCTCAAGATCATATAAAATATTTAAACAAAAAGGTCAAAAACTTGTTTTTAGATGAATTAAAGATTGCCAATTAAGCTTTTATTGATTAGAACTCAAATTTGCCTTTGAATTTTCCGTTGGATGAGGTGTGGTCTTGGGGCAAGCAGTGCAAGAAAGAGGATTGTCAGCAAGATTGATCCGCAATGTTCGGTTCCTCTCGTCATTCCCAGGTACATGGAGGAGAGCATCCATGATTAAAATGTCCCAGTCACGATGAAGGAAAAAGGAAGACCAAGTGTCATCTGTTTCAAAGAAGCCAAACCATATCAAACTGGCCTCGGTGTTCCCACTTTCCAAACTCTAGATCTTATAAAGTCAAGCACAATTCACAAGCAAAAGAATATAATATGGCAGAGTAAACAAGAAGATTATGGTGGTTATACATACTAAAATGGTTGACTAGCAGTTTGGCAAAAGGTTTTCATTCAAATGATAAAGATAAATATTCAAATTGCTAACCTCTATTTCGAACTGCCTTCAGCTGCAAGATACCGGTGCCTTGCGGCCCAGAAACTGGAAATGAGCATGAAACAGAATGTCTTTTATGAGCTACTGCAAGAGATGCATTGTACCATGGACCTTTAACAATGGGTTCTCCAATAGCATCTATTAGTCCTTGGTTCTTGGTCGCCTTCTCCATGGCCTTGCTGAAAATTTTGCAGCCAATAACTTTAGGAGCTGCCATGGTAGACAAGTTTTCAATTTTGAAATGTAAAGAACAAAAGTCCAGAAACTACTTATGTGATACGTTATAAGTATTAACAGTCTCATAAAAGTATTCAATAAGCTAACTATCTAGTGTCGAATAAGTAAAAGAAAAATAAAAATAGAATAGGATTTATAAAGTGAGATAGGATAGTGAAGAATTTGAAAGCAGCGCTTATTTTAATCAAATTTAGAGAGCTAGGTAGCTGGAGTGTAGATAGAAAACGACAAAAATAGAAAAAATATCTCAGAAGCCCTTCTTACTCCATGAGAAAGTTTTGTAGTTAGCAACTAAGAGTAGAATTATTATCTCAGTAGTCTAGATCTGATTTGTGTGCACCACCTTAGTGCCCTGTTCTTTTCTATGAAAAATGAAAATGCCATGCAGAGTAGAGCTATTTCAAAAAAGAAGATAACTACAAACTTTAGATGCTAAAAGGCTTCAGTTTAAACAAGGAAAAGTTTTGGCCTCCTTGAGGAACATATCCTTTCCATAGACAATAACGATGGGAGATAGGCAATATCATAAACCAAGTCTAAAAAACACAATATGTTAAAATGCATCTGTTAATAGTTTTCTCAGGCCCGGCTAATGCATTCCCAAGAGATTAAGGCAAAATAACTAGCTATTATCAACTCTTAACTCGGAATACCAAATAACAGCTCAATATACCTGCTACATCCATGATATATGGCAAGGTCATCAAGCGCACTCAGAGCGACACCACCAGTAATAGTAATCAAAATAAATGACACTGCCTTTCTACCATAGTATTTGCTGGTCTCTTCATCCACATTCCTCGTGGAACTGCAACAGTTTAAAAAATGGTAGTCACAACCATATTACAGTTCAATTATGATGTCAATTCAAAAATATACCCAAAAAAATACACTATTCTTTAATCATCTAGGAAAAGCATATCTATCTACAGATACCTAACTAGATAAAAGAAATATGCTATGAATGACAAGCAACAAGAGCACAAGTTTGCATGAGTATCTATTCCCCATATTCATTTAAATAAGTATTACTTTGGCTAGAAATATAATTTTGATCCCAGATCTAAATTTTTTGTTTGTAGTACTTTAACACGTTAATCTGTTCAATTTGGTGATAGGTGACAAAGTTCGAGAGATGCTACTTCAGATGGGCATTTGCCAAAACAAAATTAACACTGTTACTGCATAAAATAGACAAAAAGACCATTTTGATCTAACAAACCTAAATAAAACTTTTTAAACTTGACATACCGACCTGAAACCAAAGACTCGGATGAGGAGCCAAAATTATATTTTTCGCCTATTATTTTACTCCCTTTGCTTTATAACTCATTCTGAATTCACGGGCTTTACCATCGGGATGAAAACAGTAAAATTCCTAATTTTAGTTACAGAATATAATTACTTTGTTGAGCGTGAAAATTTGAGGGCATAAATGAGTGTTTGAGTTCACTCAAAATCCCCAATCCCCAGTTCTTGCAAACCTCGTCACATACATGTAATATAACAATTGATCTTTAATAGAAACGCATAACTTACAAAATTACCAATCAACAACAATTAAATCCAATACAAGACAAAAATAAAGACAAGGAGGGCAATAAGGTGGAAATGGAAGAAGGATCAGAGAGCTTACGAGGAAATCTGAGATTTTGGGGAGAGTTTGAGGAATGAGCTTAACCTCTTTACCAACATGATCAAACAACAAATGTCGTGCACCGTTGGCGGGAGCTTGCGATTTTCGCGAGTTATCAAAACGAACTACGAGAAATTGCGATGTTGCGTAGTATTTGAATGTGAAGATGAAAAATTGTAGGTTTTTTGGGAACGAAAATGGAGTGAAAACTCGATTATGATAAACCCTAAACTTACAGGACGAGATACGAGAAAGATTGTGATAATGTTGTTTTGATCCAGTTTTAGTATTATTACATCCTCAAAACTAAAATTTGAAATAATTTACCATTTGATTTTTGGTTAATTGTGTTTTTGTCATCACTTAATTCTTAAATGTTTTGCATAAATTGTGAGAGCAATAATAAGCATGCTTCTTTGATTATTTTCCTTTTTTGAAAAAAAAAATACTTTTCTAAGTGAAATAAATAATTACTTAGTATTTTTTTTTTTAAAGTAAAAAGAAAACTACAGTTATCTTTTTTTCTACTTCTACTTTTATACAATCATATTTTTTAAGCAAAACTAAAGATTCAATAATAAAATACTAATTGCAAAGTTAAAAACAATGTGAGTATATTATTTCTTTCTATTTTTTCATTCTTTTTAGAAGATGTAAAGAAAATAGAAAATGTTATAATAATTTAAATATTCTGATCTTTTTATGAGTTGTATGTGAAAGCTCTTCATTTTTTTAATGTAGTGGGTGAAAAAAATATATACTAATGGTTTAAAAATCTTTTAACATCTCTCTTTTCCAATAATTAGTTTGTTAAATCACAATTGGAATTTTCATATGTATGGTTTTTTATAATACATGTGAGTTTTTACTTCATGTCATTTTTTTCGTATTTTAAATATAGTTATGAATAATATTAAATCAGTTTCTTCTTAAATTTTAAGTTTTTTTTTTTAACTTAGATTTTAAGGTTTTTTCATGATTTTTTTTTTTTTGTAATATGTTTTATTTTCTATGTTTGGCTTCCTATAAATAATTGAGGATCTTTAAATATCTTTGACTTGTTAAAGTAACTTAAAATAAGGGAAGTTAATTATTTTATAAATTCTAATTTAGGTTTTATTGTGATGATTTGATTTTATGTGTATTAAATGTATGTGTGGAATCGTGGAAGCTTTTCTTTTGTTTTGGAAACTATAATTAGGTTTTAGTTTAGTTGTTGAATTCTTACATGTGGAGTAATGATTGTTAAATTGGTGAAATATTGAAACATAATTTCTTTATTCATGTTTAAAATAGTTTTAGAACCTTGAATGGGTTGAAATGTAAAGTTATGATTTTGGAATTTTTATTTTTATTTTTAAAGTAGATTGTATTAGTCTTTAAAATAAAATTATTATAACCTAAAAGGTAATGATTCTAGTATTAATAATTTTTTTATGATTAAATGTTATGTGAAAATCTTCAATTAGTTTGATTGTGAGTATTTTTTTAATGTGAACTTTTATATATCTAATTTAAACAACTACTTGATCTTTAAACAATATTTTTATCATCTAATTAATATATATATTTTAAACAATATTATAATATATAACAATATTATATATATATTAATTAGATGATGAAAAATATTTAGATAATTTTAAACAAGGCTTTATTAAATATATGTAAAGAATTAAATTATTTATATGATGTTGCCCATATTTTTTATTTGTGTTTAAATGTATATTGTAACATCCCATATTTTTTATATAATATAAATGTTATTGTGTAAAAAAATTATATAATAAACTTGAATATAAAAATTCATTCATTCATTGTGTATTTCAAAATATATTTCTTCGCATGAATTTCAAAATATATTTCTTCACATAAGATTTAATAAAATATCTTTCTAAAATTACAAATAAAATAAAATGAAGCTTCTCCATCACAATTTACTATGACTCACACCACCTGTCAAATTCTCTGCTCCCGTGTATCGCAGTTTTAAATATACAAAAAGAAGGGTAAGCTAGAGAGTTTTAAAAATAGTATTTTCATAAATTAAATTTCTATTCCAACCAAACAACAACAAATCAAGCTTTCATAACTCATTTCATACATCACATCATCACTAACACATCACCCATCACACTCATGAGACACCCATATTATCTTGTATGTCCGGTTCTTTTTCACACCGTAGCGCAGTCATATAATCGTAATCTATATGATCTGGTCTAACCGGTTCTTTTTCACACCGTAACGCAGTCATATAAACTTAATCTATATGATCCGGTCTGTCGGGTTCTTTTTCACACCGTAGCGCGGTCATATAAACTCAATCCATATGATCCGGTCTGTCCGGTTCTTTTTCACACCGTAGCGCGGTCATATAAACACAATCTATATGATCCGGTCTGACCGGTTCTTTTTCACACCGTAGCGCGGTCATATGAATCCTTTAACCCACATGACCTGGTCTGACCGATTCTTTTTCACACCGTAGCGCAGTCACGTGAATCTATTAATCCATATGATCTGGTCCAACCCATTCTTTTTCACACCATGGCGCAGTTATATGAAGTGAACCTCCTTCGACTCCCACCACCTAGTCATCTTTATCTATGATTCCAATGACTAGTAGAGTCAGGATGTGAACCTCATTCGACTCTCACCACCTAGTCATCGTCATCTATGATTCCAATGACTAGTAGAGTGAGGATATGGGTAGTCTCGATCACACACCACATCATTCACAAACACAAACATTGATACTACATTATACCATACATAAGCATTCATTCCATTCAATTCAAATTCATTCAATTCATATATAAACAAAAAATTACAATATTTATAAAAAAAACATACAACTAGCTTCCCTCACCTCTATAAAGTAGAGATACTCAAAAACCTTAAAATCACGGACAATCTAACTCTGTTCAAGAATCTAATCGAACACTCTTGATCTATTCAACGCTAGGAATCTAGGGATGTCCTCTGATTGTCAATCTGATAAGCTATGAGATCACAAATCTAGAGAGAAGGTAGAAAATTTTAAAGATAAATTGTTTGAGAGATGGTGGTTTTCATAAAACTGTATATCTTTTTAAAGAAGAGAGAGAGTTGGAAGTTTTTATTAGAATAAAACAGAATATCTTTTTATAGAGATAAAATATCTTCTTAGGGAGAGAGAGTTAATAATTTTTATTAGAATAAAGCAGAATATCTTTTTAGAGAGATAAAATATATTCTTAGGGAGACAATATCTTCTTAGAGAGAGTTGGTGGTTGTTATAAAAATAAACATAAATAACTATATTTTATTTACTTAAATAATTGTTTTGTTAAAAAAATAGGTATTATGTTATTTATCTCTAAAACTAAATTCTAGGTTAATTTTTTTATATAGCTATTTTCTAGGGTATTACATTCTCCCCAACAACAAAAATTTTCGTCCTCGAAAATTGACATAGTAGGAAAGAAATAAAGATCGGTTTCTATAATGATTTTTCTCCTTGAACCAGTAAACTTGGCATATCACACAAAAAATCATATAATATAGCAAGCAACAACTTAAAAAAATCCTAAAAGTTGTGTGTATTAATTACATCAAATGCCTAACAAAAAAAAACTATATATTACACTACAAATTATATCTAACATCAAATTTCACATAAAATATAATTAATCAATCAAAACATAAATTTTAAAAATACTCTAAACACGAAACATTAAGAAAAAAATATATCTTAACTAAGTTATGAGTGTGTACCCTACCACTTCATCAAAATTATTTTCTTATTTAATAATTTAATTCTCACAATCAACTACAATCAAAAATTCAAAGATATTGTCAAACATTCAACTAGAAACATATAGTCTATTTCTTTAAATTAAATTAAAAAAAAAAAACTACACACAAAAGAAACATAACAAATCCACTACCCTCGTATCATCCTAAGAACGAATTATTATTATTTGTATTATGTTGATGAAGCTGAATTGGAGATTATGTACAGTTAGTCTAGATTTGAGATTTAAAGTTTTTAATAAAAAAAAATCAATTTTTTTAAATCTTGTATATATAATAGTTATCTTTCTAAATTTCGTTTATCTTTCTAAATTTCGTGTGTTTAGTATTATATATATACATATATATATATATATATATATATATATATATTTATTTATTTATTTATTTTTTCATTTTTAATTTATGTTTTGTGGAGCTTACATTTTTGTCAGCATATTATAATTATGAGAGATAAAATATTAACTTACATCTTATTTGATAAAATTTACAGGAAAACGAAATCACGAAATTGTAAATCTAGAGAAAACAAAAATATAAATAAACCTTTTTAATATTTATATTTATAGGCATAAATTTAAAATGTTGAATAATATATATATATATATATATATATAATACTCTTATTTAACATCTAGCTACTTACGATACCATAAGTAAAAAAATATCTTTTTCAATTTATAAGCATCTTTAGTTTTAGAAAATAAAAATACTGCATAATCTTCCATGCTGCTGTATGGAGATACACACACAATACATAGCCACTTTTACTTTTTTTTATGAATAAAAAAATATTTTAAAGCAAAGTTTTCCACCTGAATGAAATTCATCCCATTTGAGCCATCCAGGAAAAACTATTTAATGCATTTTACAGCTTCACTAGTCACCCAGATGTTAAATTAAATATATATTTTTCACATAATAAGACATTTCAACAATGGAGTAAAAGTAATAAATATTTTAACGTTAACAAATAATAAAATAAAAATTATTTTGTAATTAATATAAACAAGTATACATTTTTAATTGTTTTGTGATTTCTTATTTTTATTCATCCAAATAAAACATATTTTTAACTAATTACTTATTTAATCACATCATTTTTATTTTTTTTCTCTCTCTCTCTTATTAACTGTTTCTTCTTTATTTCACTCTTAATCCAAATAAAACATTAAATTCAAAATTGGATTCATCAACAATATTTTTACACCGTTTTCATAATATTATTTTTCAAACACATAATAGTTATATTGTCTTTTTTTCTTTATTATACTAGAAATTATAGTATGAATAAAAAACAAAAACAAAAAAACAATCTTTTAAGATAGAGATAATTGTGGTGTCACCTTTCTAAGAGCAGTAGTTAATAGTCTTATTAATGTCATTATAAATTATTGAAAAGTAGCATTCACACACTTACTATCTCAACAACCACCATTTTTCTACAATTACATGCAATCCAACCATCAAGATATTTTTCTGAAGATTTGATTGAAATTTTACAAAGGGATGTTTATATATATATATCATTTGACTTGATTGATTGTTGACACAAGCACTCCTTTATTGACTGAAATCCATCATTTATGTGTAATCTATAGAATATACTCTTAAAAGTTTTATTCCATATAGTTATTTAGTGAGTTTTACTCAAGTTTCATGAATAATAAGAATGTGTCAAGAATAATGTATTATTGATATAACATTCATTTTGAGTTTGAAAACAAAATAATGTATTAGTCAAAGAGCAGAAGGATGTTAACTCCGGTTGCACTATATCATTTTGATTATTAAATCTCATATTTAGTATATAATTTTATATTCATATTAAACCTAATTTTGCATAGTAATTTGTATTAGGATTTGTCGATATATAAGTTATAAGTATTTGTTAGAACCCATCATCTATTAAAAATACAGAACTTTTTACAGTAACAATTAATTTTATAGAAACAAAACGTTAATCTTTTCATAAATCTAACTGCTGCACTTTCATTTTCCTTTAATTTGAACAAAACTGTACTTCAAGTCTTTTGTATTCTCATATATATGATACTTATCTTTTTATATTAAGAACCATATTTCTTTAGTAAGATTATCAAAATTTTAATCATTTAATATTGTTTAAAATGTTATTATTTTTAATTTAAATCTTAAGAGATGTTATAATCATAATATATATATATATATATATATATATATATATATATATTAAAAAATATTTATATATATATATATATATATATATATATATTAAAAAATATTGATAAATGAATTGATGAATTTGTGTCCTTAGAAGAGGTTTGGAAAGATAAGGTTTACAATGTTAGGGTTCGGCTGTTAATAAAAATCTTCAATTGAATTCTCTTTTTTTCTTATGTATCAACACTGTAAGACATTTTTTTTCAAAAATAGTATTTATACTTTAAATTTAATAATCAACCTTCTTATCATAACAAGAGAGAAAACAAAAACATAAAATAAAAAATGTAGGTTAGGTATCCATAATAAAATAGTTTTACGCTGTAATAAATAATAAATTAGCACATCTAGAATAGTTAGGTGCTCATCTATTTTTTAATATTTATAAATTTTGCTTTTTAGTTCTTATATATTAAATATTATCAATTTTATCTTCTTACATTATTAGTTTTTATTTTTAAAATTCATAGGGTTAAAATATATTTAAATATAAAATTCATTATAAATCACATGTAGTAAATGGATAATTTACACCCCTTTTGTCATCTATAATTTGTGTCCATCTTCTGTAGGTTTAATCTTTGTCTTGATGGATCTCTTAGGTGTCTCAGTTCTTGTTCATCATTGAGGTTTAATTGTTACTTCTGTAGTTTTAATTTTCATAGATAAGAAAAGAGTAATTTAAATTAGAAGATGATAAATTTATTTCATATAAAAAAATAGACGATACATTTTGTATGTTAATATATTTAAAAAAATTGAATAATTTAATTTAATTTATTAATTTAATTATTTATTTTATTATAATAGAAAATTGTAAATAATAATAGTAAATTATATTTAAATAATATTAATTGTATAAAAAATAAAATTGATTATTTCTTATTTGCCTAATAATTTCTTCATAAACTGTTTCAATATTATGTCAAAATTTGAGGTTATTAAATTTTTTCTTTTTTTTTCATTTTTTTGTTTTTAGATCCTCAAATTTCACATTTTTTTTGCTTTTCTTTCGTTAGTATCTTTCATCACTTAGAAACAAAATATGTGAAATTTAAGTTGAGTGGAGGAGGAGTTAACATTAAAAACGACAAAAGAAATATAAAACTTGTTAACATGAGAAGCTGTACAGCAGAATAGCAGTTCCAAAAACGAGGAAGCACGTTTTGATTTTGTTTCTACAATTGATTTTTGCTTCAGGAATCTCCTTATAGAATATCTTGGAAGATCATTTACAAGTTGTGTACTAACAGTCAAAGAAACGCGTAAATGGAGTAAATGAGGCACGTGTAAGGTGAAGAAGACTTTGTTTGTGTCAATACAAACGTGAAACACAGTTGCATTAAGATTTTGGTGTGCCAAACAGTGATTATCCCTGCTGCTGAAGGGTCATGCCCTCCATGTGAAGGGTTGGTATGCTAGTACTTTCTTCAATAATGTATCATTTTCTTTTTTTTCTTTTTGTAATAGTAATAATAATTATTATATAATGGTTCATTTTAATTACTGCATTGAAAACAATGTTGCCCTTTTCTAAGTACTTTTCAATTTTCCTGTGCACTGTGGACCAAGTACTCTTTTTGAGATTTTTCTGTCATCCAAATGCTACATCTACCACACATTCACCACCCAAATGAATATTCTTTTTTAGGGGGGAAAATAAACCACCTTTTTTAGTTTCTTTATTATAATATTTGACAGAGAAGGTTAAACCAATCATGTTCACATGCACCCTCATCAAAGTTTTCTCCTTTATATAAAGGATCCTGCTTTTTGTACATTGAAGTGTTTTGATTTGTTGTGTGCTGCTACAGAAATCTCTCCCTTCAATCATCTCTGAAATTATAGGATCTTCCAGGACTCTTCAGCATCTCAAAAGGGTATTGTTCTCTTCTTCTCTCTCTCTTCATTTTCCAACCCAAACATTATTTTTTGTGTTATTTACTGAGCAATTACCATAGTTACTTTTTCTTGTATCCATGTCAATTTGTTTTCTGTTTGAAAAACCAGTATGCTTTATGCCTTTCTCTTCTCTGGTTTTTTTGGTTTTCCTGAAAAAGTAATTTGCATTTTTGTTCTATTTTCTCCATGATTTATACTCAAAAGGCAAGGGACAGCCACACAGAAGTTATCTTGAATCAGAAAACATGCTGCTAAGAAGCTCTTCAACCCCAGTTCTTGGATCCCTCCTTTCTAACTTCACAGATAGTCCTAACAGCAATATTCACTCAGAAACCAGCCATGCACTGAAACACTTGCCACCAACCAGCTTTCCCCAACATTATCACAAACTTTCTGTCCACCAGACTGGGTCCTTCACTCTCCCTTCCTTCTCATGTGGTTCTTCTCCCATCTCTCCCTCAATTGGTGAGCTTGAAAGGCAAAACAAAGGCTTTAGAAGAGTTCAATCTGATGGGAACTTGCAAGACTTGGCCTACTCTTGCAACAATGAAGACATTTTGGAATTTTCAGACCCTCCCAAGAGGTTTTCAACCAGGAACAGGTGCTTGGTGCTGGAGACCATTCCTTCTTTCTCGCTTGTTAAGCACAATGGCTTCCGTGTAGAAGAGGAAGATGAAGAAATGGAAAGTGAGAGCGAAGATGGGGAGGAGAAGAAAGGAGAGGGCTTGAGTGTGGTCAATGGAGTGATATTGAGTGAAACTGGGAAAGCTAGAGATGGAGTCTGCAGGGTGAGTTTTGGTGAGCAGGAAGAGGTTGGTAGTGGTAAAGAAATGTATCTTGCAAAGGGGCTTGGTGTGGAGTGCTGTGGGGATGGCATAGGTGGCTGCATAGGGGGTGGAGGAGGTAGTAGTGACCATAATCCTTTGGGTTCTGGAGGGAATGATGGAGATAGGCATGAAGTGGAGGAATATTACAAGAAGATGGTGAAAGAAAATCCTGGGGATCCTCTGTTTCTGAGGAATTATGCTAATTTTTTGTATCAGGTTAGTTCTCTTCCCGTGTGTTTTCAAAACAAAATCTTAAGATTTTGAAAGGAGAAAACTTCAATACAAGTATTAGGTTTCTTTAATTTCAGTAAGATTTGATACTTTGGTAATTTACAATCTTTGGAAATAAATATTCAATTCTGATCCGAGAACTTCGCAGATCACATCTAAAAACTATATCTAAGACTTGCACGTGTTTAAATACTCAACATGATAAGCTACTTTTACAACTTCTTTCAGAAGTGAAGATCTAGTGTTGAATGATTCTGTAACTTTAACTACAAATGAACCCTTAATGTTAGGAAAAACACCAAAATTTGGTTTTGTTAGTGGGTTGTTTTGGTGATGATTTTTGTGGTTTTACAGTGCAAACAGGATCATGAAGGAGCAGAGGAGTACTATTCCCGTGCCATACTGGCAGACCCAAATGATGGAGATGTTCTATCACAGTATGGTAAGCTAGTTTGGGAGGTACACCATGACCAAGAACGTGCCTCCGGCTATTTTGAAAGAGCAGTCCAAGCCTCTCCTGAAGACAGGTATGCATGTCATGTTATTTTTTAGAGCTTTATATTGTATTGAAATGCATTCTGACAATACAAGTTATGGTTTTGTGATAACAGCCATGTACAAGCAGCATATGCTAGTTTCCTATGGGACGCAGAGGAAGAGGAGGATGGTAACAGTGAACCACAGCGTTTACCGCCTCATTCTCATCAAGGAGCTATGGCTACAGCAGGTGCTTGAAGGGGTGGAGTTGGAATGCAGAAGCGAGTGTCTTATCATCATGTATTGAAATTCTTGTATTGAAGCCAATGTTATAAGGGCTGGTTCTGTTCAGAAGGCTGCACAGTGTATTAATAACGTGAACCTACGATCTGTAGCTTTGAGTTTCTGTAGCACAGTTGGTTCTTTTCCTTTGGATGCAAAATTAGTAAGACCTGCTCAGAGTTGTGCGCAAACCAATTACTTAATCAACGTCTACTCATTGATAACAACACGTATTATACTTATATGTTTCATCAAAGGCACTGCACAACTTGAGAAGGAGAATATAGATTAGATGAAGAAAATGGCATGGCATGAACTGAGGAAACAACACATTAAGCCATTGTACTACAAATATCAGAACATTGAGACACAGGAGGGAATTAACATGGTAAGTAATGAGAACCTGCCAACTTGAAACATACACAACGATCAAGAGAAAGGTTTTGGAAGACCTCGATCTGAACTCAACTTGAAGGACGGCAATGGCTGAGGAAATTGTCGGTGCAGAATATAGAGAATAATAGTTATGCTGTTAAGGCTCTTCTTCAACTGACTATAGAAAGGAGAAGAAGGAATTGAATGGTGTTGCTGAATATCTGTGATGGTCTAATGGAAAAGCCGCTTTCTATTTCTTCAAATCATGCGATCAACCCTATGAACTTTAAAACTGACTTTTAATAGCTAAGACCTGTTTAAAAGAAATAGTAGATTTAATTTATAGAGTATTATGGAACTTTACACATAGAAGTGAAAAATAAAATAAAATAAAACTTTACGTAGTGTTCAATAATTTTTAGCATGTATATTACTCAAGAAAAAAAATTTACATGAAATTATAACAAAATATTCTAGCATGTAAAACATGTACAGAGAAATGTCTATTTATATAATTAGAACTTTCCATAGATTAGTAATTTTTGAATATATAAATATTACACTTTAAATTAAATTAGAAGAAATATAAAAAGAATATTTGGAAGAAATATTTTTCATTAATTACAAAAATAGAATGTTAAAAGCTTTAAAAACGAGTATACAAAACCCTAAGAATATAAAAAGAATGAGACTTCAATTCAAAGGTAGAAGTTTCAATTTATAACACTGATGAATGGCTAGCACAAAGCAAACGGTAGAAATTCAATTAAAATAGAATTTGAGCACTTGAGAACAAAACTTTTATCAACCTCGATTAAAAATACCTAAAACCTTAAATACTATCTGTTGCTTTTGATATACAGTTTAGCTAATATAAAATAATTCTACCACATTCCAACATTATCTATACGCGGCATAAGATTAATAAAACCATGTTCACGAGAAAAATAAAGACCATGTGCATATAGCTATATTAACAAAATGGTTTTGAATTGATTTATGTTTTCCAAATAATAGATAAATGTAGAGAAGCATTCTCATTGTTGGAGTTAGTTTTCAAGTAAAGTCAACCATTAAATGAAAATATCAGATTATCTACGTCTCAAAAATGCCCCCAAACTAGAAGAGAAAAATTAAAAGATTTTGCAGGGTGGGTACTTACTAAAAGAAGTTTTATCAAAGGCAACGGGCCGACGCACATAAAAATGTACCGCAACATCTGACAATTAGCACAACCTCTATTGATGTCTAAACTAAACGACTTTCTTACTTTCAACACCCCTTCTGATTAAAATGCCGCCACAATCCAAACATGGAACATTACAAACAACCAAAACTTCCCACCTGAATGGCATTCTAAAGAACATTCAAGGGGAACCGACTGATCTATGCTTGCGAAACAAACTGTTTTAAGTCTCAATGGCTTTTACTTGAAAAAGACGCACCCAAAACGTAAGACTACTTCATGTGAAACCACAGAAGAAAATGTTCTGCAGTAAATACCCACACCAAGCACAGATTTCACTAATTGTATAACCCCTTTCAACAACATCTTCTCAGTCCATGCTTTTGCCAAATTTTTCTCATCGTGAACCACGCTGAAGATAACCATCGCCTCTTAGTCTGGAGTAGTCTGAATTATCCAGATTACTTCCCCTTCCCATGCTCCTAGCACCAAAACGCCCTCTCGGAGCATCTGCTTGATAACTGCCTCTGCCTCTTCCCCTTCCTGATCACCGAAATCAAAATGAAACGGATGTCAATATAATCAAATCATTTTCAAATTTAACAACAGAAAACACTTCAGAACTGACCACGAAGAGCCTCAAAATTTTACCGACATATATTACACCTCTTCCATGTCAATTTATTTATAAATATTGATAGTATACTAGGATGAGTTTCTCCATAAGCACTTCTAGGAAAAAAAATTGAAATTAAATTCTGCATAAATTAGTCTATGGCTAAGCTAATTTGTAAGAAAAAAATCATATAAATGGATGTTAATTTTAGTTATGGAGAAACTCATTTCAACCTTTTCTTATGTTTCTCCAAACGGGTCCAAAATAAAATAAGTTTCAATAAAAAAGGGGAACAAGTAGTGTGAGTACAGATGATGCTTAGGTGGAACATGCACAAATTACAAAACCAACAAACACCAGCCTCATAGCATATCTAACTAGGAAGCTCCCTAGAATAGAAATAGGCAAAAATCCATTGTATACAAGAAAGGCCAAAACAATCCCAGATCATAACAAAACCAATAAAACCACATCATTTTTAGTGTACTAGTAAATCTTCTAAAAGTATTATTTTGGTCATTCACACCAAGTTAAACTGTAGTACCAAAAACACCTGCTCCAATCCTCTAATGTATAAGTACAACAATCCAAACAAGGATAGCCAACCCTATAGTCAGTCATATCAAAATCGGAATGGAAAAAGAGGAAATAATTGCATAACATATGTTTGGTCTGCAAGTCTACTTCCTGGGTTTTATACCCCTTACGATTCAAACCATATTATCCTCAATCCAATTCCAGGTTGGTCCCATAATTCCTCCTATAAAACTGTTGGAGCCCTCTTTTACTAAATTAAAAAACGAGAATGGAAAAATATAGACACCATCCACAAAAATTATATTTATGGAAGTTGTTTGACCCAAAGGCTGTATTCTCCATAATCTTAAACCAAACCCATTAGTCCCCTTCAAGCACTAATATGTCATGCCATCTAGAACTTAATACTTCCGGGTTTAACCTAAATTACCTAATAGGGATCTGTTTACTAGAAAATTCTTTAGAAACACTATTTGGAGAGAAAAATAGAAAGGAAAAAGGAAATTAGTTTCCCCGTAAGCTAAAATTAGTTTATGCATTAAAAACAGATTTTGGAGAAGCTAATAGGAAACAACTTCTACAAATTAGCTCGTGCGTATGATAATATTAACTTATGGAGAGGCTTATTTCTTTTTCCTTAATTTTCTCTCCAAAAAGTATTTATGCAGAAGTTCCTCCAATCATACATGCACATTTAGTAATAAATACCAATTTCTTCACAACAGGTTCCCTAGCATGTACAGCCATAAGGCTATCACCCCAATCACTAATGCTATTGAACATGCCTTCCAACACTAACAATTGCAGCAAGCAGTGAACACCTTCCAAGGAATTAATCCACACAACTTGAGAAGCTAAAACCTTTGAAAGAGTAAGAGATAAATGAAAAGGTAGAACATTACTTCCTCCTCGAACTGCACTGCCACTGTTTGGCCTCCGCTCCTCTATGTATACTTGTCTTCCCGCCAACTGAATTGGAGAAGCCTACAATAAATATAGAATCAAGTTAGATACGAACCATGTTATCACATTAAAAATATAATAAGAATAAAAATATGGGAAATCTGCATAACAAGACAGTTGAGTTAAGCAGCATTACTTATTTATGTTTTGGGTAAAGTACACTACACTGACCTCTGCACTAAATTTAAAAACTACACCCCTTTCCTCAATGATACATACATGTTACACTTCAGTTCATTTTAATATCAACAACAATCTTATTAAAGACATTTTTTATCTCTGATTTTCAGCATCATCAACAACTAGTTTCAAACTCTAACTCTGGAACATTAGAAGATGAAATGAAACCCAAGGCCAATACCAGAAGTTCTGTTTAAAACGTCAAATTCATCTTCTAAAGTTCTAAATCAAATATAAGTGAGAAAGAAAGTTAAAGAGAAACGAAAATGACGTTGGAAGGCTGATTTATTATTGTTGACCACCACTAAGAGGCTCACTTACATTAAAATGAATAGATGTAGCATATTAGATCTTTGAAGGGAGAGGAGTGTTTAAAATTAGAGTGATAACTTGAGCACTAATAGGGAAGATGAGGGCAAGTTCTTTGTTTCACTGACAAAAAATCTTAAAATGCATAAGATGTAGATACTTGATTCACTTGCACTACAAATTCAACCAACGAAACTCATTCATGCTTTCTTAAACACAATAATAATAATAATAATAAACAATGGAAGTGAACCAGAAAACATAAAAATATAAGTCAAAACAAGCCAAGTTCATTCCACAGCCATGTGAAAACATTTGATAATGACGATAAATCAAATAAAGGAACAGAGACGTCCTAGATTTTAGCAATAGGAAAATTGATCGTGTATACCATCTGTAACAAATACAAGAGTCCAGTAAATCAACAATAAAAAAGGATTCACAGATGTTCTATGCATTAGATTATCAAATGAATATTGGGTATAATTAGAAAAAATAAAATAAAACAACCACAAACCTGAAGCGCATTTTGAACACCAACGATGTCTTCAAATTCCACAAATGCATAGCACACTCCAATTTCCTGTACATCAATTTTTTACTTTACCATTTTTAAATTTCTCATGAATGGATATCTGAGCATTTAATTTAATTCGATGAGTGAGGAGTTACCTTTCGAACCCTAATGAATATTCCATCTGGCTTAATTCTGCCAAAATTCTTAAATTCCAGGTCAATCTCTGCTTCAGTAACGTTAGCAGGCAAGTTTCTCACATAGACAGAGGTTACTTCACCTGGAACGATCAAAGATAAGAAATCAACTTGATGCTTTAATTCTAAAAATTCTAAGACTATGTTAGACAATGTGTGTGAGTCATGCAACAGCGTTAAAGAAATGTGGTTTCCAAAATGCTGAACTGAACCATTTTCACCATAAAGAATGTCCAATTTTCTTTTTCTAAATGTCATGGAACAAAAGGTTTATGCACGTAACATCCTCTAAAGTGTCTGCCAAAATAATTTTGGCCTAAAATCTTTCTTCAAGTATAATTGTCTTAAAACATGTATATTTTCACTCCATATAGAAAATAAAAAGTCCAGCAATCAAGACCTCATCAAGAATGAAAAAATAAAAAATAATTCCCACACCAGTACCAAAATGATACAAGTACTAAAAAGTATATAGACACCAGAAATGCAATGAAAAGGATCATAATATCAGGATGATAAACTAAACCTTCATCTTCTAGTCCATAGCCTTCATCTGCGGGCTCAGACCCTGACTCGGCGACATACATAGATGCAGGGCTTGACTGCAGAATAGGAGGCTGTGCTACATGGTTCAACTCTGAAGGAGGTGAAGCACTTTTAAAGGTATATTGTGGAACATGCTGTGGAGCAGCTGACAGCACAGGCTGCCCTTTGGAGACTCGTAACTGCAAGTTCATTGTGACACGATTAAATTAAGAAAAAGCACCAAAAGTTGAAAATCATTCCTCTTTAATTAGGTTTTAAGTCTGACATGTATAAAAGGACAATAAAATAACATTTCCCCAATATTTGACTCCTAGTGTTTCATTTAAGAGAGGCCAAGCAAAGAGAAAGTTCCAAAGAAGTAACTTCTGACAAGGAAACTGAATTTCTTGACGACCTTAATTTTTTCACCCCTTTACTGTTTTCCTCCATCATATAAGATACTACATAAAATAATTATGCCTAGTCAAACCCCCTAAAGCAGACAAATAAGAAAAAAAATTACATAAAGTCCCATATGTGTTGTTTGCATGTACTGTTTTTCAATCAAAAGGAAATGCTAGTAGCCCAGTCCGGAAATCTACATCTAGGAGAGAAAATTATTTTCTGAAAACACATTTTTGATTGCAAACAATTTCATGAAATCATGATTATGGAAACATAAAAAACTACTTAAAAGATGGTTTAAGTAAAGATTTGCTACTTCGACAGTGTGTACACGTTGTTAATAGACAGTGCATAGTTACAAAAAAATAAAAAAGTTTACTAAAAAAAGACTGGGTGTATTACATACAATAGAAGCGTAAGTTTTCTTAGGAGGCTCTTCAAAAGACTCTTCCACAAGAGCTGCAGGGGGCTCCTGGACGGTATGTGCAACACTATGAATTGGGGGAGATGCCTCCTGTGCAGAAGTTTCCTCCACAACAATTTCGGTTTCAAGATCTTCATGTAGCTGCTGGTGGTGCTCAGGAATACTATACTTGTCCACTGGATCATCATCAACATGAACTGAGTTGACATATTCCCTAGCTTCTTCCTCCAAACCGTAGTCTGATGCTGCTAAATCACAAGCTCAGGATTCAATCAAACACAATACATTTTACTATAAAAAAAATTGTGCAATACATATACATATTATTTAATTTTAGTTTGGAGAGATCAAGATTAATGGCTGTGAGAAAATCTGTCACACCAGCAAGCCTTTTTGGAAAACTATTATGGTTACTTAAAATGTTTGTGTTAAATAGGGAACATTTGATGCACTGATTGTGAATCTCCTCTTAACTAAACAGACTACAGCACAAATTTTCAGTTAAACTAGTACAAAATTGTCCTATAAACATCATTCTGCAGCTAATTTACCTGGGGGCTCTGCAAGAGATGCAGACATATGCGGTTGTGTGTCAACTGGTTCTGATGCGACCGGTATCATATTTGGGTATGCAAAGCCTTCTTCAACAAAATGAAAGATATCATTCAGTACAAAGTAGCCCTTCTCCTGAGGTGCGAGAAAGAATGTTTGAACAAACTTCCGCCTTCCACTGATATCCTTTAACTTCACAGAACCTGAGACCATGACAAGGACACCGCCATCCCAAGAGTCGAGAGAATTGATTGTCTTGATCTCAATTGAAGTAAAACTCAGTAACGAGACAATTGAATGAATTTGCTGCATGAGAACCCTACCCTTGTCAGCTATTAGCCAGCATTTAAACCAAAACCAAAGGTAGAAAAAAATCACACAAGTAATTTTCAGTCATCTATCTGAAGGAAAAATAAGGGTATGCCAACTTTGAGAGAACATTTTTTTCGCTCTTTCATCAGCATCATTTCACTTTATTTCCTGCTTTCAAAAGTTTGTACAGGAATCAACTTTTAGTTTCAATGTTCTGTTTTCACTGTTTCGCATACAAATTTTTTAAAACATAAAAAAAATAATGAAAATAGAAAGCATTCTCTCATACAAAAGAGGGAAAACTGCAAAACAGGAAGTAACAATCAAAAGGAAAAGATTTCAAACCAAACGAGCTGAAATGACAGCTAAGCATCAAATGAGAGCACCAAAACTAAACCAACCTAAAATCGAACATCCATTCACCGTTCTCTAGCTATAGCCACCATCTAATAGAATTCTATCAGCAAGTTCACAAAAAAAATAACCTCCATAACATTCCAACCAACCACAAACTGAAAAAAATCCGCAGAACACCGATAACCTAAACCGAACATCGAACACCAGTTCTCACAAACAACAAAGTCGAAAAAACGCATGAGCTAGCAAGGCATACCAACACATCTTGCGCAGTTTCAACGGAATCTCCATCGACACGAATCATGGTACTGGAATCGGAGTAAAACTGGTGAACAAGATTGGGCTGCTGGCGGAGAATCTGATAGTACTGTCCGACGAAGTAGGAGCCAACCTGAAAGCAAAAAATCAGAGCAGAGAGTGAGGCGCTGACTTGAGGCGGATCAAAGCGCAAAAAACGGAAACAGAAAAAGCGGCGTAAGAGAATACCTGCGTGGCACTAACGGAACCAGGATAAGAAGACGCCATCTGGAAGAGCGTTGAAGATCAGAGCATGCAGAGGTTCTCCCAGGTCTTGCGGCAGATCGAGGAGAAAAGAGCGCGCGAAAACCCTAAATCGAGAAAGAGACGAAAAGGTTTTGCGGCGTTGGGCTTAAGACCCAAGGAAGAGGCCCAAGGAGAGGAGAGAGAAAGGAGGAGATTCGGGTAAAGAGAGAAAGGGTGGAAAATGAAGGAAGTGTGCAGTTATAGATCGGAGCTTGAGAATGGTGCTGTGATGTGCCTGAAGGACTGAAGAGGTGAGTGGAGTGTGATGTGATTCTTTTATATTTTTTAATTTTTAAATTTTATAATAAAAAAAGGGGTGCGCCAAGAAAGCATAGCCGTCGGATTGCTTATCTTGTATTTTAGTCTTGGAAGTGTCAACGGGTCAGATTGATTTCAGGGTACACGCCGCACTTCTAGTGTGTGTAAGACTTTAACCAGGAATAGTACTTGGGTTAATCTCATGATTATGTATGGTTAAGCCGCGAGAATCTATTCAGCCACGGTCTCCTTAGTTATAGACTTCAACAAGTCACAACTTTTCTACCAACATTCAATCAATAGTTGAATTCTTTAATTTATTTTTTTTCTAAATAATAGATATTATTTGATGATTTCATCTCAAAAACTATATCATTTAAAGTAAAAAAAGTATATATTTAAATATTCGGTATTATTACCATATATAATCTATGATTAATGAAACAATCATTAGGCGCGTAAGTATTGTTATTTTTGGTTCATTTCTAGCTTTTTTTCATGGTTTTTTTAATTGTATTTTTGTCAAGCATTATCTTTCAACAAATGTATTCAAATTTAGAGCATGCTTCCAACTTAATGGTAGAATTTCCCACTGGTAAAACTGAATAACAAATGAATGAGATAATCATACTCTAGTTTAGTTTTTCTCATAGGTATGTATGTTGTTAATATACAAATAATGATTAATAGATTGAGATTAGAAGGTTATATTCGATTGTATGTTCATTCTCTATCTTTTTCTTTAAAGGGTTTGTTTATAAGTAGTTTCAAAAATTAGTTTTGCAAACTGTTGAAATGTAGAGAGGTAAAATCTTTAAGTAATAATTAATATATTTGACAGTATATTTTTCTATGAAAGAGTAATTGATCTATTTTGCTAACTGAGATATTAGTTGTTATATAATAACAAGTATCTTGTAGTGGATGAATAATTATGCAAGTTTTTTATTTATTGTGCAGTGGATGAATAATTATGCAAGTTTTTTATTTATTGTGTAGAACAAACATTTTACTTCTTATTATGTCTCTACAAATAAATACTTATGTATATTATGATATTTATATGAAAATTTTGTTTTAAAATTTTTTAATTCAAATACACACGTAAGTAATACGTAATACGTAATGTTTAATCTTTAACACATTTTTTCACTTAGAATGAACTTTCTGAAATGTGGGACTAGATATTTAACGAGGACATAATAATCCCAAAGAATTTGATTAAAATATGTTTTAAATAACTTTTATACCATCTTAATAAACAACATTGTACCCAACTTAACCTCATAAAATTGACATGTAAGGGTGGGGATTGCACCCCTACTTATATATTACAACTTGATTTAATTTTTAGTTTATGTGTTGGATCTCCAACTTTTTACCTCTACTATTTTCCTCTTGATCATTTCCCTCCACCATTTGTGTTTGTGAGACACCTCCACTATTTGCTTATCCAACACAATCTTGTCTTTGATCTCCATTTCAAGTGAAATATTTTGCATTTTAATTTTTTTGTTCTTTTAAATTGAAAGATTATTGTTCACCTCCACTATTTGCCTTTGTCGCCTTTTATCCAACACTATCTTTGTTATTGTTTTGCTTACAATATGCAAGAACACAAGTTATTCCTTGGAATCAAAAAACATCAGTAGTGTGTGTTGCGTGATTCTACTTGTTTGTTTCACTTAATTGGATAGATATGATGCATAGTGGTAACAATGTTGATTTGTGAATGTTCTTTTTATTGTTATTACTGATTATTCTTATATGATATAGAGTGTTTATTCTTATATAATATAGAGTGTTCATTATTATTGAAATGTCTGGGTGATTTGTATTTATTCAAATATCCACAAAAACGAAAAATATTAGTTGTGTTGAGTTATCTGTAGCACAAAAAGAAATACAAATGTCTAAAATTCTATGTTATCATTAGCATTTTTTTTAATGTCTAACCAATATTTATTATTTGAAATTTAATCATATCTATGTCAAAAGTTCCTACACAACTAAAGTCATCTAAACCATGTTAAGGATTAAAAAAAAACCTACAAAAGTTTCATAAAAAATTTGAATTCATTACAATTTAATAAAAACCTACAAAAGTTTCATAAAAAATTTGAATTCATTACAATATAGTAAATGACAATGTATGTTACAAGTGACAAGTCATATAAGGCTAATGATAAAAAATATGATATGAAATCACCAACTTATTAAATATTTGAATAACCGTTATATGAACCTAATAGGGATATAAATATAAATAATAATATTATATATTAAGAAAAGATAAAAAATAAGGGTTAATGCCATGAATTTAAAACTCGTTAAATTCAATCAGAAGATTAATAAATATTGACTATATTTTTATTTTTGTTTTGTTGTATTTAACATTCGCGGAATACTTATGCACCATAATGTATGTTATTACTTTTGTATAAACTTTAAATTATATGTAATTTTTATTTATATTTATTTTATGATTATGCTTTTTTATGCTTTGGATTAATTTGAATTATTAATTTACTTTAAATATTTAAATTAATTTTTATATATTATACCATTTTTTAATAAAGTGAATATTTAAAAATTATTAAAATAAATTTAAAATCTTAATTCAATTGGTTTAATATAATCCAATTCACTGAAAACTGGATTGAGTTGAGTTTAACATAAAATAATGTAGAAATAAAGCTCAGATATACTTGCAATAATTTTAATAACAAAAAATAATGTAAAAACTAAGCTCAGTGTAATTTTAATAATGAATTTATTCAAATTTCGTTCAACCAACGGATATCCATAATTGTGATATGTAAAAAAGGTCATCTTTTCGGACAAAAATTATACTCCCTTTGAAATTAACGAAAAAAATGGAGAAAAATTTAAAAAGTTGGCAAATGAATAAAGAATAGAAAATAGATTATAAATTATTTAACTGAAACAACATAAAAAGAAATTACAGTTTGTTATTAAATTGTTTAATTTATTTAATTACACATTCTTCCTATTACTTCATTGTTTTTTCTAATGCTTCTGCTGTTGCATGCTATGGAAAAATGTTTCCCTGAGACTACTAACTTTGTTTGCCATTTTACTCCTTTCTTAAAAATATCTTCCATATGCCCGCTTTCAACTCTAAAATTAATTGTTTAGATTCCGAATTAAAGAGGACAAAAGTAAACTAGGTGAAGTTAAATAAAGTTTTAAAGACGAACTTAACTGAATAAATTTAAATGAAAATTTGTCAGAATGATTCTTAGCCTGTATTTTTCGTCCATACATAATTCGTACAGCAGCAAAAGAGGATATATTTTCCAAACAAACTCAAAATTTAAAACATGACACCAAAAAGTTACTTAATCCGCATTAAAAAGAACAAGTATGAAATAGCGAAAAGAAAATTACCAATAGAATGTACACTGAAATAACTAAAAACAATACAATTGAAAATTAGTCAAAACGATTTTCTATCTTCAGTAGTATAACTACAACTATGCTCCATACCTAATATCAAATTACCTATAATATAAAGCAAAAAATACAGGAAGTGAAAACAGTTGTCATCTCATTTTGTCAGCTCAATAGTAACTCCCGTAATAGGCTTGAGGAACTGCAGCAGGTTGCTGTGCAGGGGCTGCAACAGGTTGCGCATAGTTCTGTTGAGGAACCGCCGGCTGAAATTCCAATTCATACAAAAGAATCAACCTTAATGAAATTCGCCATGTTTAGCGGAATCTCTCTATCTATTTAAGTGTGTATATAAACAAGAAAATAACAACGTTAAATGAGTAAAATAAAGAAGTCGCACGGAATTGTGCATATTTCCTTTATTCGTTCACTTTCCCTTCTTCAATACAAAAAAAAAAATCACCAAAAAAAAAGTCCCATAAACGACTCAATAGAATTCTATCCACTAATCCGAATACATGTTAGGGGCCAAATAATCAATAAAATAAAGAGAAACTGCTTTGTACCTGTGCAGGATATGAAGGAGGATAAGCTCCGTATGCAGTACTTGGTGGAACTGATGTAGGCAATTGAGAATTTGCATAATTGCCGCCATATCCAGCGTAAGCCCCATAGGAAGCCTGTACCAAATCAGAATGAATCAAGTATAGAACACATATGACTCGATCAACCTGCTAAAACAATCGGTGGAAAATGACTGCAGAATTGACCACAAAATAATGTAACAGTTTCACTTAAAACAATGAATTAAAGTACACCTACTCGGTGCTTATTTGATGAATTAATAGGTGTACAAACACACAATGACACAGAACAAGAGTAAAACATATGTTAACTCCATAAAAATATTAATCATTTCAGAACACCAAAACTATGATTTTCATCTATAATCTACGAGTTACATAGTCTATAACAACATATAATGGGAATACCCCGTTTTGTATACAGATTTCATGTTCTTATCTTACCCTTAATTATATTTTAGTTTTAAATATTTTGAACCTTAAAACCATTATTATCTTACATATACAACAGCGAAAAAAACAGGGAAAATAGTGGAGATAAAATACCCGCCCACTTAAAATAAGGGCACACGCTACTACTCCACAATATAATTAGTTTTTTTTTTTCTTCTTTCATGCAAATATGAATCTGTATTGTTTCTCCAACATTGTTTTCATTCAAATTATAGATTATATATCAAATATAGAAAATAATAATATATTTTTTAATTAAATAAATATATCAAATTAAAATTAATATAAATATTAAATGTCCACATTCGTTTCTAAAAACAGAAGGATGATATCTGATTAACAAGTATAGCAAATAAAAGTGGTTAAGACTACAATGCTTGACAGACTAAACAGCCAAAAAAAATATCCAGGGTCTGTGAGTCACACATACAGACCCGACATATGCAACATGCCAGCAAATAAGAGGAAAGGATGCTATACCTGCTGCTGGGTGTAGCCAGCAGTCCATTGTTGTCCTTGTGCTTGTGTAACCGGAGGCCAAGTTTGAGGTTGTACTCCATAATTAGTCCATTGATTCTGTGCATTTGGATACGCACCAATCACAGATTGGGCAGGTGATTGAACAGAATATGTTCTTGACACTTTTACTTTGTCTGAAGCTAAGAAATCTTCGGCGTGACGTTTTTTCAACTCTGTCATGCTTCTGTGTGGCAAAAACAATTTGGCATGCCTATCCTCGGCCCTCTTGATTGATTGGACATCTCCAAAGAGATTTAAAAACTGGAAATAAACAATTCACAAAAATTAATAATACTCAAATTATACTTCAACGTGTAAAGTATAGAAGGAGGAGGCCTTTGAAGAAACCGAAACACAAACTTGTTAAAAAATTTAATATATAATAGTTCTTTGAAAACAATAGCCGATGACCATCAAATAGGTGTACAAGACAGTAGAAAATGTATCCAATTAATATAAAGAAACCAATGGTATTTGTGAAGTACTGTTATAAATGAATTACCATTTCAAAACCGTTCAAAGAGACAAAATTTAAATTCAAGGCAATTACCAATTCAAAACCGTTCAGAAAGACAAAAGTTAAATTCAAGGCAGTGAAACATATCAATATCACCACAGCTAAATTCCCTCCAGTCACTCCCATATTTACACTGTGAACATGTTCAACCTTCTATTTTGATCATGATTTTTCAGTTTCCATTCAAATCTTTATTTTTCCAAGACTTGTATGAAATTTCCTGGCATACATCATAGCCAAATCGCAAATGATCCATGGCTAGCTTAAAAGTTCCAATAACAATAATTTTATTACGATAGGTCAGTACCCCTAATTACAACAAGACATATCAGTTATCCAATAATAAGACTGGTTCTGCAAATGAGAGTTGAGGTTAGTGTTGAAAGAACTAAACTTCAGATCATGGGTGGTCAATTAATAAATTAAACCAATCTTGATATGATTAATTACTGGACAAGACAGCAACACACACCCGCACCCTAGACACAGATGCAAGCACACACCTGTATACCTACACAACATATTTAAATTTAGCAATCATTAACCACTTTAGGCACCTGTACTTTCCTGCCACAACCTCAAGGTTAAAATTATCGGTAGACTGGATTAAACCATTATATATTTCTTTAATAAAGTAAGATTGTTTGTGTCTCAAATTGGATATCATTCATCACCTTTAGTAAAAGCTGTGCCTCACATGGCAGTCTACAAGGACCACTCGGCCACTGGAAACTTAGACAACCCAATTTTCCATATAAACCATTTAGAGTAAATGGAACAGCAACTAATAAACGGACACCGGAACAAGTAAAAAAAATTCTAAAAGCAGTATTTAATTACTCAAGCAAACTCATTAAAAACACATTCTAGAACATCCTTCTGACAAGGACTTACCTCCAGAAAAATACTAGAAAGTTCCTCACGCTCAATTGCACTTGCTACACCAGGACTCTCTGAGTTAGGCATTATGAATTTGCAAACCCATGACTCGAGAAAGTCAATATCAACTCGCTTTGGCAAGGGTTGAATAGCCTCAAAATGCAATAAAGCCTGCGTGTTATTGAATTAAGAATCTCATTAGATATAAGGAACATCTGACAAAAATAAAGAAAAGAATCTCTAACTACGTAATCAAAGTGAATATAGATAAAGTAAAGGACAGACCTCAAGTAGTGGTTTTGACAACAAAACATTCTCCAGCCCCTCAACTAAAATCTGTCTTGCCTTCTCTGCATTCCCAGAAGCCTAATAACAAAATGAGAAGAATTAAAAGAATAGTTGTCTTTTCTAATTCTCTTCTCAAATTAATTTGGATGCTCTATTTATTGCCATATATGAGAAGTATACAAGGAAAGACACCGAGCATAATTTAACAGAATTAAGACATGCTAAAATAAATAAGCTATGATTTTAATTAATCAAATTACCGGTAGTTGGCATTCTAAAACCAAGGGGAGAGTTTAAAACAAAAGGGAAAAGAACATTCAACCCCTCATAAATGTTGCCTCTTTTCCAAATAGAGATCCTAAACTTTAATTTTATCCAGTGACCCTTAATCTTTATCATGTTTGCAATACAAACCATGAACTTAATTTTATCCTAATCAATCCTTAAACTTTACCGTCTCTGTAAATAAAACTTCAAACTTTGAATTCATTCTAATTGATTTAAATTACTTTGCTATTTTTCAACTATTCATCAACTTTTTCTCTTTTTTTGCCACAAATATTTTTTTTGATATATAAAAAATATAATAAAAATATAAATTTAGAAAGGAAAATCAAAAAGTCTTTATTAAGTTTTCAATTATAAATTCTATTATTTTCATGTTTGAAAAAGTGATTTATACAAATAACAATAAATTATTCAAATTAACCTTAATTTATTATCAACGACTATTCACAAAAGATGAAAAGGATTGAGATAAAATTGAAATCAGTGCGCTATGTACAAGAAAGAGTTGGAAAGAAACTTAAGTTTAAGGAACAATTATGACAAAAGTTTAGGTGTCTACTAGCAAACAGATCAAAAGTTTAAGGGAGCTAATTACTTTTCTTCTGGGAAAAAAAAAAAAGGAATGCATGTCAAATCAATAACCAGCTTTAAATAACAAACACACAGAAGAGTATTTGCATGCATAAATGTTAAGGACATACCAAATATACAAATCGAGAATACTGAGCAAATAACATCGGTAATGTTTGTGAATGTTCTTTTCCTTTCTCAATAGCAATAGCCTGTTCATACAAGGAGAAGGCATCCTCCATTTTTCCCTGTAAAATCAATGAATGGAAAAGCTGTAAAAGAAACAGCCTAAAATTAAGTCAAATCTAAAAGCACTTTCACACGCCAGCATACCAATCGGTGTTCCATATTGGCATGCCTGATTATTGCTTCAAGAAGACCAGGGGAAATTTCAGTATGCACAAGTTGATACGCAGCTCTAGCACCCTCAATATCTCCATTTTGCTCCTTAAACCGGGCACAAAAAAGATGTATCTCAGGTTGTCTCTGCATTATGACAAACATACAAAATGATTAAATTGAAAATCTAAGGTTAATTATTCTCAGGCCAAAAAACTTATGACAGATATATACAAACACTATTGGGATACACCTATTACCTAAGTTCAAATTTTACGAAACCTGATTTTCAACACAAGTACCAATGCCTCTAAGAGCAAATCTCAGAAACTAAATTATTACTGCAACCGTTACTAGGCATTCTACATAATTGAGTTTGACAAACCTATATACACAAAAGATTCATTTCTCTCACCTCAGGTAGGCCATATGTCAAGGGGAAACAGAAAAGAAGTAAACTTTTATATATCCACAAATTGGCCACAATGTATCTTCAAAGAAATCATTCTCATACGCAAAACAGTACAATATAGATGGAAAAAAAAAAACAGTGTACATCATTTAAATACCGCTTTTCTACTTCCAGTCACAACATATTTAAGGACATGTCTTCATTTTTATTAAAATAATTAGAAGTGGCAACAAGTCCCAGAAGTCACAAAGTAATCAATTTCTTTAGGACAAAATTCTAAATGGATAAATACTGAGATGACGGAAAGCCCTTATTATGAAGCATTAATTATAATCAACTACTTTTCCCATAATGGGACACAGGTTTGACTTTCAGTGTATCATCACACAAATTCAAGTTTCAAAAACTATTATGCCAACAAGAGTAAACTTTATTCATCTAAATACCAACATCAACAAGAAGTGGCCATGTACTGGAGTGCAGTACATAAATTGCTTGCTCACTTCATCCAAAGCTCAAAAACATCACACGAATTCAAGGATAAATGCATCTCTATGAATGATATTTAGAAGAAAATTACCTTAACAAAGACTTGGGTGGCTCGGGCAAGAACATTATTTGCAAGATCCATGCTTCTACTGGCTTCCATACACAAAACATAGCGTATCCAATACTCGGGATAATTGGCACATGCAATGACACACCTCTCATACAACTTCACAATCTAAATCACACACAGAATAAGACTGTTGTAAAAATTGTCACCAATAGTATAGACACAGGAAAAACCAACAATATAAAGCATAAAAGGAAAATACAAAGCATCAAGAAATACTCCTTAGCGGGACAGAGAGGCCCCTCAAATATGAAAGGAGGGACCCTCCTTGCCTGTGATAGATGATTAGGAAGATAACAAGACACCTGCATGCATAACATTCGCACTTTAAAAAGAATAAACTTTTACAAACGCATGACGAACCTAGAATGTCCACTGACAAATTAGGGTTTGAAGTACTTAGCCTCAAGAAACCAAATTGAAGGCCCATGCTTTAGTCTCAGTTCAATTTCCGGATTAAAAAGTTGCTTCATCCAACGGATTAGCCAATAAAACATATGATGCAACAGATATTACTTACTGTAAGTCAATCTATAACAAGAAAAATTAGGAACATAATGCAACCTTAAAGGAAACCATTTGTTACCTTGCTTAAGTCACCTTCCCGTTCTAAAAAATCCAGATAGTTGTGCCAATTTTCAAGCTCTCCAACATTGAGAGGTCGTACATGAAAATAGGGCCTCCTGATAGCTGTTTCAAAACCAATGATCTTAGAATCGAACTCTTTAGCTTTTTTATAGATCTCTTCTCTAATGGCGATATACTTCTCCAACTCTTCTGCTTCTGTTAAGCCAGCACTTACAGATTTAGGAGACTTCTCTGCACCATCAGGATGAACCTCTCCCTCCGTACCTTGTCCAGTAGCCTCTGAAGCAACATTTACAGCAGCTTCTTCAGCAGTTCGTAACTCTGACAAAGGTCGGTTTCCAGCTAACTCTTTGAAGCTGCAACACCATTACCACCAAGGGACAAAAGTCAGCCCAAAAGACTTAGTATATGCAAAAACTTGAAAAAAAAAAAGTTTTTTGTCCTAAGAACAATAGAGAGGAGTAATAAATTTAAAACAGGTAATCACCTGCTGAAATACCGATCTAATTGTTGATTTGGATTCTCTAATATTCTGGTGTAAATTGCCGCAAGGCGAGCCCAGTCTTGCTGCATGTACTCATACTCAATGTATTTATCCCATAGGGGAAAAGAAAGATAATCTGTTCCAACATAAGCTAATCCTCGTTCAAAAAGCCTGAAACATGTGAACACACAGTTCTAGTTAATATTTGAATTTTGAAGCATCCATTTACTGATGCACATCCATGTATGGGAGACAGCAGCACTAATGTTCAAGGAGAACAAACAAATCACTCGTAACATCATGTAAGACATCCAAACGCTGCATTTACCTTCCTGCAATAAATCATACTATGTCTGAGAAATGGAGCAGTCATAGAGGCCATCTTAGCCCTTAACCAGATGAGATCTTCTCGGCAGCAATTTGCAAATTGATGCACCTCAGAGTGTCAAAGATAAAGAGAGCTACCATTCCAACAAGAAAAAAAAAAAAAAAAAAAAAAAAAAAAAAAAAAAAAAAAAAAAAAAAAAACAAAAAAAAAAAAAAAAAAAAAAAAAAAAAAAACTAAAGAACTATGGACTTTGAAATCAAATGGGGAAAAAACGTATATTGGAGAAAATG
>Ga0209700_102393_pt1 | contig 38058 bp, 18 predicted proteins | sample SiratroredBW_FD_187528 | JGI IMG/M metagenome (GOLD analysis project Ga0209700, IMG submission 187528) | Root nodule microbial communities of legume samples collected from California, USA - Siratro red BW (SPAdes) (version 2) | ecosystem: Host-associated > Plants > Roots > Nodule | place: USA...
GTACCTGGCCCTCACAGCAGACAAATGAAGACGCGTGGGAAACAAGCCAAAACGCGTGGCCCCCTTGGCCTACACCACCGAAATAAAATCTGCTGAGTCATAAAGAGGGAGATTCAGTATTATCTCCAGGAAGAAAAGACAAATCTACTTTTGACAAAGAAGAAAGTACTTTGTGTCTCGTCCCCTTTCAACTTTTACTTTATGTCACTTTATGATGGCCATCGACTTTATGTCAGCTATCATCTTTATTTTAAGTCTTTTCCGCTTTACTTTATGTCACTTTAGGATCGTTTGTCAACTTTACTCTAGGACAGTTGACATCTTTACTTTGTGTCAAGTCTATCTCATGTCGGATGAATTATTCATCTTTTGTCTCTAATGAGACCCCTTGAGTCTATATAAGGGGCTCATTACTTGTAAAATACCAAGAACGAAATATAATTATTTCGTAAATCTTGAGTAAAAATGTTAACTATGAACCTTATGTGGAAGTGTCTGGGTTGTGATGCATGATGCTTTTAAATGTCTTAAACAGATTTAAAGAGTATTTGTTACTTTCTTTCATGTTCTCTTAGTTTTGTTCCCCTGTGATATAATTTCGTTTTATTTTATTTTTTATATTGGTGTTATTGTGAATTTTGTATTGCAAACAAAAACTATCATGAAGATAAAATAGGAAAATAAGTTCTATACAGCAAATAGAAGAATCTTATTGTATATTGTTATAAGTTAATAAAAAATATATATTTTTATATTTTTTATATAATTAATAAATTATTTAAATTATTTTTTATTTTGTTTGGTTTGTGAGATACTAAAAAGAAAAAGTTAGATGGAGTTGTTGTCGCAGGACATTAATAGTTATATAATTTATTTATATAACTATTAAGTCTACCCGTGTGCAATAATGTTTTTGAAGAATAAATTGAAAACTTAAAAAAAGAAAAAAAAGAGTTGAAGGAGCAGAAGAGGTTATAAATTGAATATTCAAAGTAAGGCAGCAATTGAAGGTGTTCTTCGTTCAAAGTTCTCCAAATTTCAGTCTCCGCAAGACTCCAACGTAAGAAACATCGAAGAAAAAATCCATTATTCCATGGGCATGGCTTCCAACGAAGCTTCACCGTAAGTACTCACTCTTTCTTAATATTTCCAAAAGGAAAAACTAAAAGAACAAAGGAGAATAATCAAACCTCAAAACTTTCCGAGAAAAGTCGAAGCAATTGTTCAGTCCCATGATTTACCCGTGACAGGTTCGAGTCGCGTCAGATGCTCGCCACCTTCATCTCCTCCACGCCGCTCCTCTCAGACTCATGGCGCCTCTGCACCCGGGCCAACGCCGCCCCCTTCCGCCCCTTCCTCGTTGACCGCGTCGGCGCCTCAGTCTATGTCGCCTTCTCCGGCGTCCAGATGCTCGCCGCCTCCGACCCCAACTGGCGGGACTTGGTGCCGCTCCACAGCATCGGCGGCGTGCCCCTGTTTTCGCCCCGGCGGAGTAAGGAGGCGGAGGAGCCCGTCATGGTTCACGCCGCCATGCTCAATCTCTTCCTTTCCCTTTTCAATTCTTTCCAAAACCAGGTTCGTTTTCATCTTTTCAATTCACACTTGTTTCAATTCTCACATAACTTGGATGAACACGAACTTCTTTCAGTGCTTTTTACACCTTATTTATGTCTATCATAATTAATTGAAGTTTTATCTGTAACAGTATGTGAAAAATTACTTTCTTCCCTCTCCACATTTGCTGAAGAATATTTTCTAATAACTCTGGTCTTTAGTACAATTAATTAACTAATAAGAAAACAAAAACTTGTATTGAAATTTTGTCTTTTATAATTTTGGCTGAGTGTGTTGTTTATGGTAATGTTTTGAGTTAATTAACTTGCATCAATTATGTAAATGTTAGCATCTTTTTATGCGCACGTGTTGAGTTTTGATTTATCCTTGATTAAATTTTATGAGTTCTGATTGAAGTGGGAAAATTGTATTGTAGCTGCAAAAGCTTGTTTTTACATTATTTGGTGTGCTTCTCTTATTGTCATGGTTATATGACGTAGTTTGTGGGGATTTTACTTTTGCCTCATCAATTGATAGAACAGATAAAGAGAAAGGAAAAAGTGAATAGTAATAATTAATTAAAAAATCCAGAAAAAGGGTAAAGGTAGAAAGGGACACTAATTAGGTAGATGAACTGGTTCATCCATTCAATCGAGTTTTCAGACTTTCTTCGTTAGAGTTAGTGAAGATATGAGAATGAATGAAGGTTGAGAGAAAAGGGAAAACACAAGGGGTAGTTGCATTTTGAAATACTAGTAACTAATTTAATTTATTAAAATTTCAACTTAAAAGAGATAAAAGATACCTTATTAATTTAATGATAATACCGAGATAGGTACCACTGAGATTTAAGCTAATCTTAGAACTATAAACATTAAGTTTTGGAATATAAAAACAAATTATGCTGCCTTCTTCCTGTGTTATATTATTATTATTATTATTATTATTATTATTATTATTTATTCAAAATTAAATTTCGCTCAATCCCCTTTATTGAAAGTGCTCTAATTCTTTTAAGGATCCACCTCCACTAATCTCATCAAATAAACTATGGATCGTGTTATTGTTAAGTCGTTGGTTTATGCCAATAATATTCCCACTCCCAAAGTACCATTTTTTTTTTTGTAAATATTTATTAGTTTCTAAATATTTATTTGTTAAGAAATTTTATGCAAAGATCGAAAAGAGAAGTAGCAAAATACATTTTTGCAATGTGAACGGTCCCCTACAACCTCATATTCTCTGAGATGGGTCCCACCAATGAGCAATCATTTTATCCAACGACGACGGCTAACAACCAAGCCACCTTGATCAGTGCCTGAAACATTTAACGTTATAACAAAAATAAAACATTCTAGAAATGAAGGGTTCAATTCAAGGTACCAATTTTAATGGTTGACTTCTACTTTTTAGTAACAGTTGCGTCCATCACCAGGCAAATCACCCCATAAACAAAAGATTAGTGTGGGTTCAATTTTCAGAGTAAAATAACTAAGTAAAACTTCCATTATGCTCGTTCAATGCCTTAATCATTATTATACTAGGGCTTTTCTTAATGGACAAACATTTATGACAAAGCAATTTGTCCTCATCACCATTAGTTGACCGGTAAACTGATATCCCTACAGATATTATTATACCCTCAGATAGCATTTTATTCGTTATTTTCTTTGGAAAAATAGTCTATGTAAACTGTCGAAAGGTCTTTAAAAATAAAAATAAAAAATGCAAAATTGACATTGGTTATTTGGGTAGGTTGAATCCAACTTTTCTTACCGTGGTTGTTTTAGACTACATAGTTATCACAGCAGAATAATTAAGTTATGCCCCTCACATCAAGTTTCTACTTTTATGCCAAAGTCGGGGGGCAAGAAAACAAGACTCAAGTCTTGGTGTGGTGGGGACTCGACTCTACCATACCCCATGGCACCTACCTTGCCAAATTGAACAGAAAGTCAATTTTGGAAGTGATTTTTTACATACAAAGAAAAGGGTTTCATTTCACAAATTACGTCCAATGACCTTCACTTCAAGTCGTGCCAGTCTTTTTCTAATTACATGATTTATCACTTTATGTCTCAATTTTTGGGACTTACATTTTTTTTTCTGTGTTCATACTACTAGATGAAGTTAAAATCCTAAGTTAAAATTCATCAGTAATTATTCATATTAAAATCTTTCAAGGCCATTTAATTTTTTGTTCTTCAAACTTATTTCCCCAGAATCTTAATCATATTCTTAACTAACTGCTAAAATTTAACGTTGCAACTCAGATGTTGGAAATAGTGGGAAACAAGGACACTAAATCAGTTGTGATCACTGGACATTCTATTGGAGGAGCCACTGCCTCTTTGTGTACTCTTTGGCTTCTGTCTTACCTACAATCCATCTCTTCATCTGTGCCAATATTTTGCATCACTTATGGGACACCATTGCTTGGGAACGAGTCCTTTTCTCAAAGCATTTTCAGAGAAAGATGGGGTGGCAACTTCTGCCACGTGGTGTCAAAGCATGACATAATGCCTAGGTTGCTCTTTGCCCCCATAACTTTTCTCACAACTCAGCTAAATTCGCTGCTACAGTTTTGGCACTTTTCCATGACCTCAGAAGATTTTGGAAAGCTTGCAAATCAGATATCAGAAAAAGAGAAAGCTAACTTGTTCGCTGCTGTGATGGATTACTTGGAAGCAGCATCACAAGAGGGAGAAACATCAGTGCCTGTTTTGTTTCACCCTTTTGGGAACTACTTTTTTGTCACTGGAGAAGGAGCAGTGTGTGTGGATAGTCCATCTGCAATCATAAAGATGATGCACCTGATGCTTGCAACTAGTTCTCCAGATAGTAGTATTGAAGACCATCTGAAGTATGGATATTATGTTAATAAATTGTCTTCACAGACATTGAATCAGGGAATTTCCATGCAGAGGAACATTCCTGACTCGAGCTATGAAGCAGGGCTTGAATTGGCCATCCAGTCTTCTGGCATAGCAAACCAGGTAATTGCAATATCTTTTAGAGATGTTATGTAAAATGATTCCTGTGTGCTCCTAACATTTAAAGCTTTTCGGTTCATAGATTCAGATTCTATATGATTCAGTGCTAGGTGGGTGGGACTAAACATTATCACCTAAACAGCTTAAACTTTTAGATAGGTTGATGATGATAATATCCTTTCTATTCTTAAATCTTCAAATACCAAAATCCAATCTGTTTTTTCATTTCTTACAAGGTAGGAAGAATAAATGTCCACTTATTTTCTTAGATCATCCGCATGTTTGCTAACAAGTTTCCTCATAATGGATCCGACTCCCCATTTGTAGCTTCTGTTATTTCAAATATGACTTGAAAAAATAGCGAGACTTAGAGTTGGTTTTAGAGTTTAGGGTTTATGATTTTTGCAGTGCCTTCTCATTACATAGTTGTATTGGTCACGCAGGAATATTTTCCCTGAACAAGTTATACTGTTATGTACCCAACAGGAATCAGCAATTACATCCGCCAAGGAATGTCTGAAGAAAACAAGGAGAATGGGTCCTTCACCAAATCTGAATGCAGCAACTCTAGCAGTTAGTTTATCCAAGGTGGTACCTCTTAGAGCGCAAATAGAATGGTACAAGAATTGGTGCGATGAGCAAGACGACCAAATGGGTTACTACGACTCTTTTAAAAGCAGGGACTCTTCCAGTTCCAAAAGGGACATGAAAATCAACATTAACCGTTGCAAGCTGGCAAGGTTTTGGAACAACGTTATTGACATGTTGGAAAGAGGTGAGCTGCCTCATGACTTTGACAAGAGAGCAAAGTGGGTCTATGCTTCACACTTCTATAAACTATTGGTTGAGCCACTAGACATTGCTGAGTATTATGGGAAAGGGATGCATAGAACCAAAGGGCATCATTACATGCAGCATGGTAGAGAGAGAAGATATGAGATTTTTGATAGGTGGTGGAAGGACAGAACTGTTACTACTGCTGCAGAAGAAAACAAGGAGAGGAGCAAGTTTGCGAGTCTTACCCAAGATTCATGCTTTTGGGCTAGAGTGGAAGAAGCAAGGGACTGGTTGAATTGTGTTAGAAGCGAGAGAGACGCTAACCAGTTGGCTCTATTGTGGGATAAAATTGAAAATTTTGAGAAGTATGCCATAAATTTAGTAGAAAATAAAGAGGTCTCTAGTGATGTTCTTTTTAAGAATTCAAGTTACAGTATATGGGTGGAGGATTTAAGAGAACTGAAACAACTGAAAGTAAAGGTGCAAAGGCTTCCTCATCAGTTTACTGGTTTTCTAGATGGGGAAGTAGTTCCCTAGTTGGTGATTTGGAATCAATGAGCTTGACTCATTGTAAGTGTACTATGTATAAGAACTATGCTACCTTCTGCAAAATAACTCGTTTTGCTGTTGAGTTACGGTTCTTTTTGTTGCATTAGGATTTCACTTGAATGCATATATGAGACCAGGGCTAAAGTGAAACATTCAAATGCTGATGCGATCACATAATAATATATCAGATTCTATATTACTGGTAACCCCAAAACTGAAACTAAAAGTTTAACAATGACTAACATTAACAATAGTTGTCTTGGTCATCACTATTAGTAGCATTATTAATGCTGTCTAATATATTACTATAAATACCAGCTTAACCCAAATGCTGATGTGGAGTATAGTGAAAAATATATTTCTCTTTTGTTTTGTGTGTGATTTTGAGTGAGACTGTAGATTCCACAAATTTTATTAAAGAATTTTTCACTTAAACTGTTCATCCAATCACATCTATCTTTAGTTGGAATTGCTTTTAAGAAATGAATTATTGTATGAAAAAAATCTTTCACAAAGTTAAAAGTCTTATTAAAATAAAGAAAATAAGTCAGGTACTACGAGACATGTTGCTTTGCGTGTGCAACTAAAATTAAAAGAGATAGAATTTGAGAGTTGAGCTTGTTCATTGAGTTGCAATTGAGTACTAGGGTTGTGCTTGCGTGCAGAAGATGACAAAAGTTCTTATCAACTTGATCTTTATATATACAGTACATGGCGAAAGGGTAGTTTGAAGGTGATAATATGATCAATGAATTGAAGGGATGCATGATACACGTTAAGGGGAGGTCCACCACGGCTTAAGGGATCTCTTTAAAGTTGGATCCAAGCACATGATTGTGTTTTCTAAATAATAAAAAAAAATATAATTGTGTTTTTTAAATAATAAAAAAATATATTTATACAAAAGACAAACTAATCTTTTAAAAAGGTTTATTACAAATATGTAGATCATATGAATGAAGTAATAATATTAGAAAAAATACATAAAAATTAAAATTAGATAATGAATAATTAAAATTTTAAACAAGACTTTTAGAAAAATCTTAGAAATATTTTAAAAAAATACACTTAAATAGACAGAGTTTGAACTGTATGCAAACAATTATTTACGGTTTATAAGTGCTTGTTAAGTTAGTTAATGTTGGACGAGATCATCAGTATCTTTAACAAGTAGTTTATTTAGTGTTACTTTTGGAGTTGGTCAAAACATGTTGAACCTCAAATTTGGCCATTAATAAGGTTCATCATATGTGTGTTAAGCAACTCACTATTCTTATTTAAACCTTAATAGATATTTTTTTAAAACAAAATTGTTAAACTTAAATGAGAAAAATTTGAATCTTGAATATGGCCAAACATCAAGCTTTGCCTAAACAACAAACATTCTTTATATATAACCATAGCAAACTACTTCTTAAATATAATAGTTGAATTGATCCCCCAATAAATAACTTCAAAAAAATTATGCTCAGTAATCATATATAAAGAAACTTTTGCAGTTGTTTTAAAGATTTAATGCTTGAAATTTGATCACTAGTTAGTTCAAACTTTCCTTATTTGAAGCCTTTTTGTTAATGAAGCAGTCTAAGAATTTTACTTTCTGCTTACTTACTCTTTTATTTTCAACTCATCATTTTTATTGTTAATTGTCTTTAATTTTTATGGAAGATTTTATCTTCAACCTTTTAAAAGATTTCGAATTTTGTCTTTTCATCCTATTTTTGTTAAATTTTATTTAAAATTATCATTACAAACTTGTTTAAAATAATTACTTTTAAGGTTATGATGATTAATCGCCAAAGTCAATAAGCATAGTGAAGATATACGATTCTCACAATCTGATTCATCTAATAAACAAACTACTTCAAAGATTTCAGATACATGATCTTATTCATCTAACTGTAATATTTGGAAATTTATCCTCATCACAAGACAAATCTCAATTTTTAAGGGACCCTTATCAAAAATCATTCAACTCAGTTTAGTATCATTGCACACGACCTTCAATGTAACAAGTGAAAATTTCAACAAACTATTCATTCAGGTGATTATTCAATATAACATTAGATGATCTTCAATGATCTTTAACAATGGCTTATGAGAAGATGGAAATAAAATGTTTAACTATGACTTACCACTATATTGTCATGATTTTTAATAATTCATTTAGAAAACAATATATATGTATATATATACTATATTTAATTGTTATATCATTTGCATCAGTTTATATATTCAAAGCAGAGAAGCTAATACTTTAGGACAAAAAATAGTTCATAATACTTTATGAAGACACGAACTATCTCCAAATTTGATCTTCAAAAGACGGTACCATGAAACGAATAGCAGCAAGAAGGGTATTCCGTGTGAAAACAAAAAACAATGCAACTCCAGCAATAATAAACAGCTCCCAACAACTCTATGATCCTCTTGTTAACCTGTTATAATACTGGAAGTTGGGAAAAATCCATGCAGTCCCAAATTCAAAAATATACTAGAGTTGTCTTTACCTGTCAAAACAAACATTAAATCTTGCCTTATAATTCCTCAATTTGACAACTTGTAACTATCATTTCATATCATTCTTCCATGGATATCAATCACATATATTTCAAAATCTGCTAACATAATATATGTCAGAAAAAAAGAAGCAATGCAACAGATAGTTGTGTTAACAAAGTAACCATACCAAGCAGTCATATCAAAATGATGTTGTAATATTTCACAATAGTAATTGACAGCACAGTACATTGGTTGCAGAGCATGCTAGCAGATATAGGTATCATTTTTTCATATCCAGATATTTAAACATATTTCCACCTCTTGTAATTTTCAGTATTCTGTTGATCTTTGTACTACTAAATGTGATTTTACCTACTTTGAGAACATTGTTGTCAATAAAGATACTATGCAATAACAACTGTCAATTAATGTAACATTTACAATAGCAAAAAAAGTGTTATACTTAAAATGTTACTGAATCCCATAGGAAAGATAATTTTATATGCCTATAACGAAGGTAAGGAATCTTAGAAAACATACAAGTTCTAGAATATCACAATTCCCATTACTTTATCAGACACTAATTATACAAAAAAAGAGCTTACAATTAGAGCAGTGCCCACTAAATAACCGCATCTCTTGTTTTCCAGAATCACGAATGAACTTTGTTTTTCACTAAGTTCCATTATCTTACTAACTTCTCTATATGCTAACCATAAGAAAGGTTTCTGCAACTAATTTTATTGAAGTTGCCTAACTGAATAGTGACACTTATTAGAGAAACAAAAATACAGTGAATTTATATTAGGACTTCAAATAACACGACCAAAAATGTCCCAAATCCCAACTAACAGGAATTGTTTGTCACCAGTCCATACGTCATTATAACTGAAACTTATGTTCTAAATACTGATACATAAAAATTGTTGAAAGTAATCATGAAAATAGGTGTGACATCTATTAATCTACATGAAACATTGAATATCATAGCTATAAAACATCATGAATCATAGAGGACAACGCATTGGAATTTGAAACATAAAAGCAAACTGACATGTCAGGGTAAAGTCTAACCTTGGTGAAGGTGAGGAAGTGGAAGCGCTAGGAAAGCCTGTAAACACATTTGAGTAGGACTTAGTCAAATAAGAAAAATTGTTAATGGGAGGCAGAGAGGGTACTCTCTCTCCTTTCTTCAAAAGTTCTTGCAAGTTGAGTCTTTGCAAAGTCAAAACAGACATAGTGTCCTTCCAAACAAAGGCAAGGACACCATTTTCAAATACAAAGAGGGAACCGGGCTTTGATCCAGGGTATCTGAAGCCATAACCATTTGAAATACCCTCTCCTGTGAAAGCATGTGTGATATCCACAGACAAGGTGTCTCTATTGGAGTCCAAGGGAAAGGAATCATTTGAAGGATGATTGATATCCACTATAAACATTGCTGAACCATTAGGATGCAAGACATAGTGAGTACCTTCCAATATTTTTGTTGCAATAAGAAGCTTTTGTTCTTGGGACTCCTCATAGGAGAGGAGAAGAAAGAATAGAGCCTTTCCCGGCTTGTCTTCAGAAGGTTTTCCAGGAGGCCAACCAAAAGTTCCTCCCCACAAACCCGCATAAATTTGGTCCGCTGAGGGAACTTGCAATGGCATCTTGAAAAGTGCATACCAAGTATCAGGCATGTTTGGCCATGCACGGTAAGAAGATAATTTTACAGTTGATGCCTTTAATGTTAGCCCTATTGTATCACCTGATCTAAGAAACTCTTCAAGCCGCGCATGCTTTATCTCACGTCTTGAAGTAAACTTCTCGAAGATTGCATGACTTTCATTAACCGAACTAGATTTTCTAAGGATCTGTTTAAAGCCACCCCAGAAATATCCACCAAGACTTTTCTTCTTGGAGCATTGTATGTGACCATTCTCCTTGTTCAAAAGATCAGAGAAATCCTTGGACCAAGTACAAATCTTTCTTATGTCATCCTGCTCTATTTGCAATGGACCGTCTGCCCCTTCAGAACTTTTCTCATTGACAATTCGGTTACTACCAAGGCTGCACATTTGACAAAGGATTGCTCTTCTTTCCTTCAAAAGCATCAAATCTTTCTGAAAGTTGTCACAGTCATCTCTCATAGCAGGAAACAATGGTCCAGCTGCCATACCAGGAAGCTCTTGTCGAACTAGGCCGATGGTGACCTCAAGCAACTTTCTTCTATCAGTAAAAGCCAACTTGTTGAAAGGAACTATCGCCTCAGCATTTCCACCCTCTCTAGAGATCTCACTGTTTGACCGACAAACTTTTCCTGATATAATCGCACTCGAATCATGCAACAAAGCAGTACTACTACTACCGCTGCTACTAATGCTACTACTACTATTGCCATGATCTTGTTTCCTAGCTTCAACCTCAAGCAACAGCACATTGCAAGACTCGTCTATATACTTGACCGAACCAGGATGAACATAGTGTGTCTCCTCTTCCCTTCCATGGAGAAAAAAGGAAGTTGAACCATCAAAATCACCAATAACTTCAAACACAGATGACCATTGGATAGGACCATCTTGAATCCCCAAATGACCAAGCTCCTGAGGAATTATCCGGCAGCCGACAACCGAAACAAAACCAGGCATGACATAGACAAGGTTGCCAAGCTCAGGGTTCTGATGAACCCATATTCCAAGCAACGGATTAACCCTCAAAAGGAAACGACAAAGAGCCTTGTAAGACGACACACCCTCCCTCCACTGAACAAGGTCCCCGTGGGGCACCACCCCCACCATGTCACACTGAGTGAGCCACACTTTTTCGGAAGATGCAGAAGCATGGAGACTCTTGCAGCAGAGACCGAGATTGCAAACGTCTCTGGGCAAGAGGAAGCGCGACACCATGCCAAACAAATCATCGGGTAGGCACAGGAGCAAGCTTGGATCACAAGACATATTGGAACGGACCCAATTCAACCCAACTAAAATTTGATCGAAAAGAAATGAACTTTAAGCGCAAGTGTGAGCTACACACAGAAATTGTAAATCTCCGAACCCAAATGATGATCTTCCACTACAGAGGCTAAGTCTAAGTCTAGGAAATGTTGAATGATAAAGACGCATACCTACCTGAAGTGAATTGGGTAGTTACGATGTGGGAAATTCTAAGATTGTGAAACGCGTTTTGTTGTGGAAAACCAACAGAGAATTCCAAGTGGGTGGAAGCAGAGAGAGAGATACATTGTAGGAAAGAAAGTGGTTAAGTGAGTCAAGTCAACCCACTTTAACTCAAATGTGCATAACACAACACTGTATCCTTCTCTCTACTGTGTAGTGTGGCATCAGAACATAACAGTGACATAGTTTTTGGGTCCACTAGTTAACATTTGAATTTGTTTTCCTTTTTTCATTCAATATTAATATTTTGCGGATAGCTTACTTGTGCATTTTTTAATCATTATCTTATTTTTCATATATTTTTATTTTCAAAAATTTGTATACATAATATTGAAAATAATCCATTTCTCTATTTTCATACATATTTTATTACAGAAAATAAATTAGAAAGTAGAAATAAAAGGAGCATTAGGATGTATAATCCACGTAGATAATTATTTACATAACTAAATAGTATAATGAAAATTGTTTTAAGTGTATAAATTCTAATTTAGATCAACGCAGTTTACAATGATAAAAAAAATATTTTTTATTATTGAGTTTTTAAAAATATAAATAATTAATTTGAAAATAAACAGAAAAATGATATATTAAAACAAATGGAAAGTTAAGGAACAAAGTAAATAATGCATATAAGTTAAATTTAATTGCAAATTTGTATGTATGATCTTGATGTCTAATTGGTAGTTTGACAAGGTAAAACTTTTTACATTTAATACATATGAATTAACCAAAGAAAAACCTTAAAAAACAATTCACTTGGGAAGAATTATTTCGTTAATTATAGCTCTAAACATATTTCCATAAAAATAGTCTTTCAAAAATAATTCGTAGAAATATTCCCCTTCAGTAAATTTAGTTATTCTAATTTATATAGAGATTACTACTACGTAAAGCACAAGATAAATATTTTTTTATAAAAATTATTTTAAAATACAATAATAATCTTTTGACACTCTCATTCTTAAAATACAACTACTTTTTAGGATAAATTATTATATTATAATAAAATAATAATTTATTTAGTTGTCAAATAATTATATTTTACATCAAAGTATCATTACTCTTTAACATAATATTAAAAATACAAATTAACATGATCATGGAAATATATTAAACAAACATTTTTAAAATCCTAAAATTACTATTTGATTTCGATTTTAGAAAACAATTGTGAAGAAGCTCAAACTTCAAATCTAAATGCTTGGAGGGTTACATGTCATTTGATCTTATTAAAGACCAAGTACGGATAGATATTAAACTTCAAAAGCATGTGTATTTCATGTTCAATGATCAAATGTTCGTCTAGTTTTAATAAAGCAATATTCATGTCCTCTAGCTTTAATATTTTTGAGGGTCACAAGATCTCTTTTATTCCGTGATAAATGTATTAACATAAATCTAGTTCTAATATAGATATAATTTAACAAATTCACTCAAAATTTTAAATATACATAATGCTATAATATTAGTATATGAAATGACAATAGATATCAATATAACATAATTTCATTTTTTTTAAATAAGTTCGTCGATTTAGATGTGACTAGAATTTCATATGATCCAACAAGAAATTGATTGCATTTTCAGTCCAAACTTCAATTAGTTTGGTGTATTCATTAGGTCTCAACTAAATATTTAGGATTTAGTCATCTAAATCAACCATAGAGATACTTGGAACAATTTGACAAACTAACTTTTAAATGAACGTCCAAACTTATCGAGACGTCCAAATTGAACAATCATGATCGTCTCTCCCAGACACTAACTTAAAATATGAAAAATTGAAAACAACCTCCTAAATATTTAGAAATGTCTAGCAGTTAACAAAACAGATAACATGACAAATAGTTCATCACCTCTTAATATGTAAAAAAGGCACAACATTACGCAAACAGAGCTGATAAATATCAAACATTGAATGTGACCAAGAAAATGAACAGAAAGTATTAATGAACAAAATTTAAGTCAAAGCTATTCTAAAAATCCTATTTCTAAATCAATAAGTTTTAAGAAATAGTTATAATAAAGTTATATTTAAAATAAAAGTAAAGCTTAAAAGGCCTATTTATAGATATGATAACGAAGATAATTATGATACAATTAAGTTTAAGGTGTTTATTTATAAAGAAAATTAAAAATAGAGGACTTAAATGTTTCTTTCTTCTAAAAAATTAACTCTCACCCTAAATTCACAATTATACATAACTATTGAGAAAATTTATGGAGCATTTAGCATGATGATCTTATAGAAAAATTCTTATAAACGTTTCTATTAAAAATTCACTTATATATTTTTTTAAATAATTATAACTATTCTAATTTATATAATAGAGAACAGATTATCTTGTAATTTTCTCCTTTACTCCCATGTCACAACAGTAAAAAAGCTACCCGTTACACCAAGTCCTTTTAGATTTAAATTACATATTACATTAAATTATGATAACCATAACCAAGTCCAGTACGTAAACATTTAAAATAGTCAACAATTAATAGATCTTAAAAATATTTTAACACAACCTTGAAGTTACAAGTGTTTCTAAAGATATTAAATATTTTAAAAATATATTATGACAAAACAACCTTGAAATTATGCACGTAATTAATTATAAATAATTCAAAATTAACAAATCATGTGATTTTATAAAAATAACAGTAGACCAAGCGCTTTTAATGTTTAAATTAAATTTACGGAATAAATTCTATATAATAAAATCTTAATGGACAAACCTTTGTATTTTCTTACCAACGAAGCATTGGAAGCTTTTTAAATTAGATGGCTGACTCTTCAACAAGTTCGACAAAACAATTTGCTTCTGTAATTTTATGTTTTCTACGGAAAAGCTATACATTCAACCCTCGTTGAAATTCAGTGGTAAAATCATCCAAATCAATCACATTTCTTTCACTTTCCAGTTCAGCCAGCTCTAAACTAAGCTCGGCAAGCCGTTTCTGGAGTTTCTGACCCCTGTCAGGTAACTTAGAAATCATAGCCTGAAAAGGTTAAACGGATACAATATAATCAGTCCACTATATCTCAATTCAGAATTAGTCAGTCAATCCACACCACTATTCCATTTCTAAGGTTGGTTTTTGAAATGAGTACTTTGGGTAATAACCATTTCCCATTTCCATACTTGACTTAATATACCTACCTACCTAACAAGTCATCTTCCAAATGGACAGCTAGACAGACAATGAACGGCATAAAACGTAGTAGTACAATTTGGTCACTTCTGAGATTCTTAGCCAAAATTACTATAGCTCGACAACGAATGATAACCAGAGTAGAGAATAATAATTTAACCACCTAAAAGAGAAAAGCATACCGCATTTGAGAGTGTTTGAGATAGCCGATTAATTTTATCCTTGATTTCTGACTCGGTCAATTTACCACCACTGCTACCAGCACTGCTAGGAGAAGATTCTTTTTTCCTTGTGGCAACATCCTTAGGATTAAATGCAAACTCGGAGCTGCTTTAAAGCACAAATGGAAACAATCAAATCTAAACCAAAAGGCATCCTCGAATTTCTAAAAATAGTGCAATGATAGCCTCGTACCCATAAGTAATGTGGTCATTCGAAGATGATCTTGAGGTCCCAATATATCTAGTCCCATAATTCCTGCAACCATTGCATTGATGGAGCTTTAGGTTTGATAAAGAACTTGTAAACATTAATAGTGAACAAGAACGAGTATACACCTAAACCTAAAAATAATAGCATTTTCAGTTACAGGCCGACGCAAGTTGATCCACATAAACAAAGAGTTCACGGATCAAACGATTAAAAAATTAAATTTATTTGCAATTTTCTTTTAGATTTATAGTTGAAAAAGCACAAGTTAAAAGAAATCTAACAAGCGAAAAAAATATTACAAAATAAATAAAACACGCAGGCAACCGCCGTAGGCCAATGCAGGCGTACATGAAGTGACCCATTTGGTGGATTTTCTCACCCAAAGTAGGACCATGTCCACAAAGCATTACCTTGTAACTTCATCATCCTCAGGTTCAGCACCAACCGGCGGCCCTGTCTTTGAAAAGAGTAAACTGTGGTGACTAACTCCAGCTATGCCTTGACTCTTCAAGAACTCTATATGTGCTTTCAAAGAGTCATCACTACACGAAATTCAAATACTCCGTAAGATGAAAACAAAAAGATTGAGTTCAATTTACGATTCATTAGACTCAACTTATTTGAAAGGAATAAATAATTACATTTTTAACAGCTTCCGTAAGGTTCTATTTTTAAAAATAGATTTTTGTTCTGAAAAAAAGGCAGTTCCTCAATACACTATTTTATCATATTAAATTTCCAAGGTGAACACCAAAATGAGAAAATTTAAACAAGATAGCATAAAGCACCGATGTACCTCACCGTACGTAAGTGAGAAAAGTCAAAGCACGTGCTAATTAAATTATACGAAAACACTTTCTAAATTTTAGACTCATTACAATGTATATTGACGATCGTGCTCCTCATTCAATTGCCTTTGTGTAACAGATACATCAAATCCTTCTTTTGGAAGGCTGAAAAGTTCCCTAAGATCCTGCAAGGGATGAATGGAAGATTACATGAAATCACACCTTTTTGAACATGCAAGTGCATTTCTTAACTAATAATACGTCCCACAAAATTGTACCTGCTGGCTGAAGTACCGAATCTGTTCTTTATGCTCAGTAGCAGTTTTGAATAATCCTCCCTTATATACCTATAAACATGCAATTTGTACGAACAAAGTCGATCTGTCTTAACCACATTTTTTTGCCATGTAATTCAATCAAAACAATGACATACATAACCCACACGCACTTCGTGTTTCTTCATGCATGTGCGCGTGTATATATATGTATATGTTTGCATTGATACTCTACAAAAATAATGACAAGGGGAAAAATTACCTGTTTCCTATAGATCTTTTCTTCAACAGTTCCGCACGTCATCAGTCTATATACAATGACATCTTTCTTTTGACCAATTCGATATGCACGGTCAACACTTTGATTATCCGTACTGGTAGAAACAAAAAAAATCATAGTGCTTTAAAAACAACATGAGTAAATTACCTCCCACAAGGAATGAATCAAATTGTAATTTGTAGGTGAAAAATAAATCCAAATATTCAAATCCGATCCATAATCATACTACTCAATATCACTTTCACTTTATCTAGCTACTTTTACTCTCCCGAGTACCAAAACGACAATATCTTAATTACCAATTCACCAGAAAAAAAAATTAAATAAAAGATAATCTTTCATCACTTTTACACTACACAGTTCTAAAATAATCTTCTCAAACATACTAGTGAAAGTAGGTAAAAAGTGTTTTAGCAAGAATTCAGTACCCTGGAAGTTAACGATGTTCAAATAATAGTTAATGAGTCATTTATTTACTGACTTGGCAGAGACCATTTAAGCGGATAACAGTTCCTAAATCAGAAAATACCAATAATTCCACTTCTTTTTTTTTATATTTTACAGTAAATTTAGAACAAATTTAAAGTGGAAAGGTATACTTCAATACACACCTTGGGTTCCAAGCAGGATCAACAACAATCACACGATCTGCTCTTGTAAGCGTAAGTCCTAAACCCCCAACCTGAGACGTCAAGAGAAATATAGGAGCTCCACCGCCTTCTTGGAAATCCTGAAATCCAAACAACGGGTGCCCTTAAGACAAAAGAACATTTAGGGAATTACCAAGGTTTCTAAGTGAAATGTGCAAAGCACTTACATTAACAATTTTTAGTCTGTCATCGGCTTTTGTTGTGCCATCAATTCGTACAAAGTCATAACCTTGGGATAGTAGGCATTCCTATAATCAAGCAGAAGAAAACCCCTAAATCAACTCTTATAGAAAAACATATATTAAAATAACGAGACAACGAACTTTGAACGTCCTCCAATAAATACCTAACGATCATTAGAACTAAAGATTATGAAACCACTAACTGTGCATTTCCAGACATGACAATCCACTGACGTACATGAAACCGTTGAACAACTGTTTGACCAATCCATGATTCATAGACGAAATAAATGAAAAGCATTTCAAAATAATTTCTCAACCAACCTGAATAAGATTAAGCATCTTGCGAGTCTGAGAAAATATAAGCACGCAATGCCCTTCTGGGATCAAATTATCCTACAGCACAGAATAACAACTATAATATTATGCAAAGAAGTACAACCAGCAGTATATAAAGTGCATGACCAGAACTTACCAACAATGACATAATGAAGGAAAGTTTGCATGACACGTCTTGTTCATCTTTAAACCTATCTGTGTCAGCAACATCGGCTATGTGCATTGCCAATTTTGTTGCAACATTAGCTTCTTCTGGCTTTAGCATTGAGTCCATCCCTTCCAACATATCCTCAGCTGCCCGCTTTGTCAACAGAAGTGGATGATCACATATTTTCTTTAAAATCTGATCCGTTTAAAATTTTTCAGAAGACAAAAGTATTACTATATAAAAAGGAATACAAGAACAGAATATATGAACAAAACAAAAACGAGAGTAGCACAAATAAATGACAAAAGTTACCGTAAGGGCAGCCAATGGTGAGCCATCAAATGCTGAGAGAACAATCTCACTCTTCAAAAACGCTTCATAAAGATAACGCTACATGAAATATAAATTAAACAAAGTTATCGAAATTTTGTAAGATTAACCTCATAAGATATAGTGAAAAACAAGAAAGAATTGCATATTAACCTGAACGCTGGTCAATCGAAGCCACACAATGAGCTCTTGTTTTTGAGAAAGTTTTGCAGTTGTTTTCTCATCACCTTGACTGAAAACCTCACTCTTCATACGTCTTAAAAAGTAAGGCTGAATACGATCTCTTAGTTCCTAGTGAAAAAGTAGCAGTCATAACACTTAAGTCAAAGCAAAACTTGTTGTTAATTGACGATCATAATATGAGAGATCACTGCATAAATATAAATTACAATTTACAATAAAATCCATTATATAATGCTTGACAAAGGAACAGCTTGACGTAGAAGCACAGAAAGCATATCCAATCATATTCATATACTTTTCATTGTATGTATTATTATGTGAGCTCAAGAACAAAGACAACGTAATACATACTATTCGCCATCCAAAGCCAAAGGCCAAGTCCCATGAACTATATTTTGGAACACAAATAATCCTTACCTGTGCTACAGATGAACCAACACGTTTTTCCCTGTCAGAAGCATGCTTGTCATTTCCACGGAGTATGGGCTTTTCAAATTTTTCTTTGAACCTGATAGGTTATAATTTTTATGTTATGACACCTTAACCAAATTAAGAATGTAGCCTGAAAATTATCATTACCATTTGTTGTCACCAAGCAACTCTGGGCAACAAAAATTGAACAATGCCCACAACTCCTGTTACGAAGTTTTAAGAATGACAACCGTTAAACATGGCAAAATAACATAAACTAGAAACATTTACAAAAAATAAAAACAGAAAGATATAATAAAAAAATCTTGGTGATTATAAAACAGAAAATTAGAACATATAATACCTTAAGATTATTTTGCAGCGGTGTGCCACTGATGATAATGCGATGAGCACTTGGTATTTCAAGCAAACTTTTAGCCCTCTGTGTGCTTGGGTTCTTTATAAGGTGCCCCTAAAGTTAAGAAAAATTTTGAAAACAAGGAAATATTAAAACCTTTTGCAACAAGTTTAATATAAGTATTTAAATTAAATGCCATATAGCTGAAATTTCTGCCCACTACAGAACGAACATCATCATCAAATACTCTGAAGCAGTCTCATAAAAGTCCCCACTAGTTAAATATGCAACAAGAAGCGTAAAAGGTGAGCTGATTACTTTACTTTAGCATACCAGATAAGACTACACACAAGTCAAATTTCAGACCGAAATTTTGGAACCCGTTATTAATGACATATAATTTTCTTAATGTCTAGATAAGCAATACAGCATAGATTGCAACCATGAATAACAGATACTTATACATTTGTTGCTTCTGTTATAACTAATTTAACAGACTTGTCTGCTCAATTTTCCAAATTTGATTCGCCCCTTTCCTGCTATTTGGAAGCTTTATCTGTCTCTTTGGGTCAAAATGCAAACTGACTACATTAATTATTTACAAATTTAAAGCAGTACTTAGAGAGAAACAAAGACAGTAAGGCAAAATATGCATGAGAAAAATTCAGACTCCACTTTTCATTCAATTGGTGATATGCAATCTCTTACAAGTAAAGGTGCTTAGGTTCTTGAAATTAAGAAAGGAATCAATTAAACTTTTCCCACGCATATCTTCTATTCAACCAACCGTATACAAATCAAATTTTTCTTTAGTAATTTGTTTCATTGATCATCTGAGAAATACAAGATCCAAAAGCTACTGAGGAAAAGGTTAATGGACTGCAGGTAGACAAACCAAGTACCCAATATTAAATAAGTTCTAAATAAAACAAGCTCACTTTTACCTCATCCAGTATCATGTAGTCCCAGGTAGCGTCATCTTCACTTTCCTCGTCATCTAAATAATTTTTCCCCCGTAAGGACTTAGAATTGTTGCGGACAATATCATAAGTTGTGAGAAGAACTCCTTTGTCCTAGAAGAGGAGACATGAGAATATAGTTGAAGATTGACACAAACAAAGAACTTAAATAGATCCAAATACCACCATTCTCCAACAATCAACTAAAAGACCACTGGTGAACAAAATTTAAATCGGTATTACTTGCCTAAATAAATTGAGGCAGCTACCCCTCCCATGAAATAGTTTTCATTCCAATTCCTAAGCTCAGTTTTAAGTTACACACAAAAACATTACATATTTCTTTATCCTGACAATATTGAGCCCCAAGAATTCAATTTCAAGAAATTTCCAGTTTAATTAAAAAAAAAAAAACAAGAAACATCCAGAACCTGAAGTATGTACTGAAGTTCATATTCTCTGAGTTTTGTAGAAGTTCCAAAATATCTGCAGGAAAGGACAAATAATTGTTGTTATTAGAGCAGAAATGTTTCAACATTGCATGCTATAGATAAACCACTCCGATGAATGAAGTGAGGAAGCCTCACTCTCTTGTCTTCTCGGATAGACCCACAGCTGACAATTCTTTGATCCAATGGGGCAATAATGTTTTCGGAGCTACAACCAATGCCCTTTTTATTAAACGAGAATGAAACAGTCCAGCTAGAAAGCCACAGATCTGAAAGAACTATCCAGTATTAGCAATCATATACCAGCAATTGCAAAATACAATTTCTCAAGGTTCTGCTATTCATTTCCTTACCTGCATTGTTTTCCCCAAACCCATATCATCCCCCAAGATTCCCCCTTTTCCCAGACAATGCAAAGACCAGAGCCACGTCAACCCCTCCCGCTGATGTGGATACAACATTTTCGCAATTTTAGCAGGCAACTTATAAGTTGATCTGGGGCCAGTCAGAGTTATTGAACCATCATTCTCCGGCACAAAATTATCCATCACTTGAACAGAATCCTCGGAATCATACTCAATACAGTCGCCACCATCATTCTTATTACCCTCAGACAAGCTCTCCTGCTGCGGAGAAAACGAAGACCCAGCACTCCCATACTCCGCACCCTCGTCGTCATAACTTGCTTTACCTTCAACCAAACCCTCAACACGCTTCGGCCTCGGCTTCCTCTCAACCGATAGCAACTCAAACTTGGCGTTCAGTTCAGTCAAAATATCCCTAATTTCATTCTTGCCCCCACTCTCCTCAATCTGGATGACGTTTCTCGGCACCGGAATCGGCGAATCAAGGTCGATCAGTTCATCAAAATTGGACTCGTCAACCGCCACGCTTTTTCCAGCGTCTTCATGCACAACCTTGCAGAGGCGCCGCCGCCCCTGTACTTTCACCTTCGTCTTCCTTTCTTCCTCTGAAAAAAAAATATAGCAACAACAACAATTTTAACAACAGTGCTGATTGCAGATTAAAGTGAGGCAGAGAAGACAACACTTACTAGTGGAAAAATCAACCACGTCGGATGGAGCTTCTTCAAAAGATATCCGTTCGTGTTTCTCATCCGAGTTTTGCCCTAACAACCAAAATAATCAAGTGAACTAGATTGTCACGACGGTGCTGATTGCAAACTAATGTTAACCAGAGAAGATAACACTTACCAGATGAAGAACTAACCACGTCGGGTGCATCTTCTTCTTCTTCTTCTCGAAAGAGGATTGGTTCGTGTTTCTTCTCCGAGTTCTGCCCTAATAATACCAATATTCGAGTGTGGCATATTGTAACGACGGTGATGATTTGAGATTGAAGTGAAGCAGAAAATAAAACACTTACTAATAGTAGAAATATCGTAGGACGGAGCTACAACTTCTTCTGCTTGATGTAGCTTGATCGGTTCTTGTTTCTCGTCGGAGACTAACCCTAACAGTAATAAGAAGGTGAGAATAAGCGTGAGAAGTAAACAGCGAGATAGGGTGGTAGAATGAAAGTACCGATTGGAGAATCGAAGTCGGTGATTGCGGAAAATAGGGGGATGCTTTGGTTTTGTTGTTTACGCGTGGAGGAGTCGATCGATTCTTCATCTGAGGAAAATATGAGAAAAGAAATTGAAATGGGAAAAGGGAAAAGAGAAAAGAGAAAAGAGAAAAAAAGCGTAAGATTACCGAAAGGTTTGGAAGAGGGTTTGGGAGGAGCGGAATGATCTTGGAGGAAGCGATAGTGACTGTCATTGAGACTTATTGGTTTCTTCGAGCTCTTGTTGTTAGCCATTGTTGTTGCTTCTTCTCTTCTCTTCTCTTCTCCCGCTTTGTTTTTATATATTTGAATTTGAACAAGGTTAGGGAAGGAACATACTCTTAGCTGTTCCTCTTGCACTTCCTATTTAACGTTAATGATCACACTGGATTGTTTCATTTTTTTATTATTAAAAATTACTTAAAATTAGTCTAAATCTCATATTTTATTAGTCAAAAAAAAAATCTTAACATATCTTAATGTCTAAAAAAATCTCAGTATTATAACTTTTTTTAAATTTCTTTCATTTTTTTTATTATTGTTAGTTATTTTACAATTTTTTAAATTTTATTTTTTTGGTTCAAAGTAACTAGAAAATCTAATAATCTTTAACTATTTAATACTTTCAATTAGATTTTAGGATTTCTTTATTTAATTTTATATGACCGTTGTTTTCACACATCATGCTTTAGTTGAAAAACAATAATAAAATGTATAAAAAAAGACAAATACTTCAAATGTTATTCGTAAGAAAAGTTTCCAATTAAAACATATTCAATGAATTAATATTTTATATGATATATTTTATACTGTTATTAAAGATATAATTTGTTTTAATTTCATATCCCTTTCACTCTGCTATTATTATAAATATATAATAATAATATTTAAATTAACTTTTACAAGTAATAACTAAGTAGTTGTTAATTGATTGAATAGGTAATAATGACTTTGAAAATATGGTACTCGTTTTAAAATGTAATTTTGCCTGGCTTAATTTCAATTTATCTTGCAATTCAACTCAATTAATCCTTTATTTTTTACAGCAATTTTTTTTCTCATTCATTCACATTCACATCCATATACTTTCCATATTTTACTTCTTGGTTCTAATCGATAGATTATTTGGAAATCGTATTAAAAGTAAGTTTAGCTGAACTAAAACTATTTATCTCACAACAATAAATAATGTAATCAGATGTATAGCGTTTGACACAGTAAACCAGAGAAATTCATATCAAGGAAAAAAGTAATCAATAAAAGTTCAATTAATTTATGAGTTATTTAGAATTAATGTTTTATATTTATTGTTAAATATAAATTTGGACTGAAAAAGGGAACATAAACCAAAGATTAAGATTAGTGAGATAATCTGAGATTACTTTGAATCTTTACTTTCGAATCATGGTTTTGAAGGTTCTTAATCTCATGAATGATTATGTAGCAAAGATGCAATGACTCCTTTTATGTTAACAACTTTCAATTAATTAGTTTTAATTTGTTTCTTCTTTGTTGTTCATTAATTCTACTGTTACACAAATCTACATCTATTCCTCTTTGTCTCCCTTAAACATACTCAACAAAAATGAATGAAAAACAAGAGAAGAGATGAAAGAGAAGGGAAACAGTCATCAAGTTGTGCTAACACAGGGACATTATAATGAATCAATAATAACTACATATTTCAAAGAAGGAAAAAGAGAACTATCGTTGAAATTTACATTTGTTTATATATAAAAAACCATGTCAAAAGTTTCCTAAAAGCTATATATACATAAAGAAAAAAAGAACTTGTATTCTGTGATTGAAATGCATGCATGCATGCATGCATCCCTGGTGAGGTGAAGATGCATGGTGAGGATTAGAGATTGGTAGTGAGATGAAGAGGCATGATGAAATAGGGTGACCCCAGAGAGAACCTGAACGTAAAATAAAAGGTAAAGGCTATAAAGAATGAGGCCATAAAGATCATGTGGCCATAGATTTTGCAAGTGCCATTTCACTCTCGTGTGAAGCAACAGAAGATTCCCTCTTTAAGTCTCCACCTTTTGCCTGAGGTGCGACCTCCACATCTGAATTTGCAGGAACCCAATTTCCTCCGCTTCCACCTCCGCCAATGCTAACTCTGTATCCAAAAATCCTTGAGAAGATTCTGTATAGGAAGGTGAGCGACCAAAAGAGCCATGGTAGGCAAACCAATGCGACCCCAATTTCGGGTATCCAAGATGATGCTGCTTCTGATTCAGGAAGGAGCATGTATGCCACAAGGCATGCACCTCCTGCCACTATAGAGATGAACAAAAGACCACTTATGATCCATATGAACGTGCGCCCAGAACTAGGATCAGACACAGGCATTTGTGTTTAGGAATAATGTTCAAATGTTCAGGATTTCCTCTTTATCTTCATCCATTTTAGGCAGTGGTGAGGAGGGGTTAATGGTGGAGGAAGGATCATTGGGGTGGCATGGGGTGAGAAGCAGGTTGCAATCGGAGGTGCCCAGTTCTGATTTCTTCTGGTGTAGCAGTTGCAAGGAAGCCTGAAAATGGGAAATTTTCTCAAATGGAAGGCATGTTCAAAAGTTTGTTAACCTAAAATGGTGTTAACGATAGAACGAACACGCCCACAAAGACAGAGAAAGAGAGAGGGAAGCGGGTTCCAATTATGGTTATCCAAGTTGAGGTTAGAGATGGTTTGTTTCATACATATGCTGCTAATTCACATTGAAAACCCATTCTTTATAGAAGTTATGTTTATTCATACAAAATACCCAAAATTGACAAGCTATAGGATAATACCGTATTAGTACACGTCAATATTATTATTATTATTAAAAAGTTGTAAAGTAGTTTATTTTAAAAAGGTTGTTGTAAAAGATATTTTCCTTATCAGATGGGCGTAAGTTTCTTCTGCATTAAAATTTAGTACAAGTTCAGTTCCCACGTTGATTCCACCAGCACCACAGAGAGCCGGCTAATAAAAGGATAAAATAAACAATAATGTATAATTTCTTACAATTTACATATTGGTTCTACTTTAATTTTTTAAAAATAAATCCTCACAATTTCACTGGTGCAAACTCTGAATGAACAATGGTACTTCAATAATTGAAAATAATAGGCCCAATGCTTTAATAATACCGAGCAAAAAATTACAACGATTAAAATCTACATGAATGGAAAATATTGAGACCTCTACTTAAAAAAGTTCATAAACTAAAAGAGCATGTCTACTTTAAAAAGAATTGACATTTATATCAACAAATAATATGTTTAAATTTTATTAATCATGTCAAATTGTCAAATGAAGTAAAAAATACAATTAGATCCTTTCCCTTTCTGTTAATCTATAAATCTATGACACAACGATTTTCCGGCCTTTACACCGCATATATATAATGTGGCACACTGAATATCAAAATTGGTAGAATGGTCAGGTATCAATGTGACGTGAAAACTTATCAAGAGCTCACTTTTTCAGTCAAAGAAACTTCAGGCATCTCAGCTTGGTTATTTGCTTGAACGGCATTCATCATTTTGTACCTCCTCTGTTCTTGAGCTTTCCTCCGTCTGGCTTCGAGCACAATGAGTAAAGCAGTAATATCAGCGGGGCTTACCCCACCTACCCTGGTTGCCTGACCAATGGTTTGAGGCCTAACCTGAAATCATTGAGATAACATTGTCGCCAAGTAAAAGAGAGTAAGTTACATCATGGAGAATATTTCATAACCTATGGTATTACACTCATATCTTTAGCATTGAAAATATTAGTGACAAAATAGGTAGCATGTTGAGAAAAGAGAAAATGAAAGCAACAAGAGATACAATAATAAGGAACACAATCAATATCTAATAATGTGAAATATTTAGAATATTTCTATATCAAATGATATCATATCTTTAACATAATCAAATCATATTTCTAGCAAATTCATTATTATTCTTCCATTACAACTCAATTTGTGCAGTGAAGTTGTGGACCTACGAATGAAGAAACTCAGTTTGTGCCACCCCTACTTGTAGGGTTTAGTTTGGAAGAGATTGAAAGAGAGGAAAAGAGAAAGAAAGAGTGGAAACGAAGGGGAAAGGGACGGCTTTGAAAGAAAGTAGAAAGTTACAAAAAAGAACTTAGCCCACACTACCCAAAACAGGAGAGAAAGACATGGAAAGAGAGCGCAGCTGCAACATAATCTATTGTTTGAAAAAACAAGTAGTGTTGCTACTTTTCACATGCGATAGTCGATTATGACCTCCCTATAATTGATTATGGTAGTTTGTATTTTTTATTTTTTTTCTTTTGCTTGTTATACAAACAATATATAAAATAAAAATAATAATAAATAAAATTATTAAAATAAATTGAACAATTTAAAAAAAATAAATTTAACATAATTTCTTTTCAACCACAACCTCTTTTTTTACTTCTTTCTTATCTCTTTCTCCTCCTTTCTTTTCTCTTTCACTCTATTTCTTTCCTCCCTACCGAACATACCAGTAATTAATCAAAATCTATACTGATTAATTTATATAACTTACAAACCTTGGAAAGTTTTTCGCGAGCTTCATGAGACAACGTTGTCATTGCATAGTAATCCAAGTCTTCGGGAAGTGGTCTATGATGTTGAGCAGCCAACTATAGGTAAATCCACCATAACAATGAAATTTGCATTAAATACGCAGCTGAAGTTCTCAAAAGTGTAACAAACGATTGGGATTTTGGGGTCAACAAAAAGTAAAAAGGTATTCACTTTAACTCATTCACAAGTGTAATAGATACCTGTTGAAGTTGGCTTTGCTGACGTAAGATGAAACCTTCGTACTTTATATCAATCTCAACACATTCTTTCTCCATTCTTGATAAGCCTTTGTCGCCAAAACCATGCTTATCAAGAATTTCATATTGTATGTGTGGTTTCTTAAGAAGGCTTTCTAATGTTGAGGAGTCCTTCACGGGCTGGCCAGACAGACTAGTGACTTCAGCAGCCAAATCCCCTCCTGATGAGAAAATTGGGGAGTAGCTATAATTCATAATTAGCCAAATTAAATCTCCACATAATATACAGCAGAGCAAGTATTTGAAGGGAAGCATACAACTAAGGAAAATCGGTATAAATATAAAGATGTACTCCAACTGTACAAAAAAAAACATATTTTTCCTACAGAATGGAGAATAGTAATCATAAATAACTTGGACTTTTATTAACACTAGCATGAAGTATCTACCAGACTATATTAAAAGTAGTATAATTGCATTTTAAACTGCAATCCTTATGTAAAATATTTTGTGACTGCATAAAGTGCAGAAGAGTGAAGATTTAAAGCTCCAAAATTTTTATAAAACCCACTATCTGTATTACATTTTGTTAGTCAAAGATTATAGGAAAACGAAGGGAGTGGATACCACAGAAGTAAGAATAAGTTATATTACAGTCAACCATCATGTCCTGTAATTTATTAAAATATTTTTTAAGAAAATATTTTAAAATAATAGAACTTAATAACAAAAACAACAATTTGATTTGACTTGAGAAGCATCAACATTTAAAAGACTTTGTTATTATGCGCAGATGTTGCCATCTTGTTTCCCCAAACTGATAAACTTTTTCAGTCCATTTTTAAATAAACCCCTTCCAAGAATGGTTGCCACACAAGCATAGTGAAAAAACCAACCTGAAATCCGGACAGTTTTTAATCGCTTCTTTTCCCCAGAAATCCGAGCTTGCTTATCCTGATACAGTTTCCAGCGTCTATCATCTATCAATCCTATTTCGTGACCCAAAGGTGTGAGACGGCTATCAGCATTATCAGATCTCAAGAGTAACCGATGCTCTGATCGACTAACATGCGGAAGGAAAATTTCAATTTATATGTCAAGAAAGAAGAAACAGAATAAAGCCACATAAATGTTATCTTTAGTTAGCTTACCTGGTTAACACACGGTAAGGCTCACGCAGGTCTTTGGTTACTAGGTCATCAATTAATGTTCCTATATAACTGCTCTCCCTCTCAAGAACAATAAGTGGCTTATCATCTGCATGTCTAGCAGCATTGATACCAGAAATAATGCCCTAAAGAATAGCATAGAGGGTTGAAAGCTTGCTAGATTAGAAGGAAGCTCAGATAGCCAAGAAATATCAAATCATGATACAACTCACAATTCACAACACCCAAGAAATTACAAAGTATTATTTAAAAGTACAAATGAACTTTAAATAATACCTGTGCGGCAGCTTCTTCATAGCCTGTAGTTCCATTTATCTGACCAGAGAAGAACAATCCTTGAATTTTCTTTGTCATCAGAGACCGGGCACACTGATGAGCAGGTAAATAATCATATTCCACAGCATATGCAGGCCTCAACATTGAACACTTCTCAAGTCCAGGCAAAGTTCTCAGCAAAGGTAATTGTAATCTCTCTGGCAAACCCGTTGAGAACCCCTATAAGATAGAAAGCATCAACCATACAAACTTCGACCATTTATAAGTGGAATTCCACAGTTCCTGTATGCTAATTTCATCAAGAAAAAGAAAAGAGCACAAAGTTGGAGGGCAGAACTCTCTCAAGATAAAAAGGAGGTGAGACAAGCCATTAGCACTACCACCTACTTCCCCAAAAAAGAATTTCCCGAACTAGAAAATGGCAACAAAAGAGAGGGAGGGTTATACTTTTACTTTTATAAATCCTATGACCCTAAATTTACCTGTCATTGAGCGTCAAATATATATTTTGACTTTAACTTGTTCAATGCTATCTTCTCCCACAACCTGCTTCAACTCAACCCATTACATCCTTTTCCATCAGCCAAGACAACAAAACACAACTTTTCAACTCTTTCTGGTTTATATGTTCTCACTTGTGTCATAAAGTTTGCTGTGCTTCAAAATATCCAAGTGTAACAGTTTATTGATGTTAAACAAAGGATCTGCAGTAGTTCAAATGTCTTGATTTTAGACGATTTGACTCTAGCAGAGTTGCTAAAAGGTTTTGGCATTGTTAGAATCTAATGAGGTTCGTGTATCACATAGTAAATTGCATTCAATACTCTTAGGAATTAGTAGTTAGGAAGTTGCACTCCTTTACTCCTAGTCTAGAAAATAGCACCCACTTAGTCCATAGTCCATTAATTAATGTTTTACTCCAGAATTCATTGGGGATTGAATAGGTGCCTTTTTGTGGGGGTTTCTTTGTTAGACCTACAGAGATATTAGCATGCTGTGCTGCATGTCTCTTGTTCTTAGTTGTTTTATTCCTTTCATTTTTGTTTTAATTTTTTTAGCTTTTGACTACTTGTATTCTTGCATTCGTGTCTTTCTCTTGTATCATAGTGAATTGTCTATTTACCAAATATGAAAGAACGTGACAAAATTTGGATCATGGGCGCAGGGATGCTTCAATAGTTCTAAATTCCATGCATCAATCCCTTAATAGGAAAATGTACTTGTTATGACAGCTTTTGTGCTTGATTATCATTTTTTCAGGAACAACCCGTCTCGGTATGCTAATGAATCTTCATCATATCATTGTATTCAAACGCCCACTCAACCCCAACCCCCACTTGCAAAAGAAATGTCAAGTTTCATTCGGTTACAGAAAAGTGGGTAATAAGAGTATACTAAAGTATAACTTACCTGCACATAGAGCTCAGGCACATTTCGACCCTCGGGTTCAAGAAATATCTGATGGGACTCTTTATCTTGGAATCTTACAATCTAAAAGTGAACAATACATCACATCAGAAAAAAATACAAACGATTCAAGTATATGATGCTTCAGACCCCTTTCTCTAAATGGTTCAGGTTTTTCAGGAGTATGGATTGAATTGACTGTTAAAGTTAATTCTAGACATAAAGATATTAAACTGGAATAAACAAAGCCAGGGTAACTTTTTTTAAGCGCACCTTATCTTCTATTGAAGGACAGTATCTAGGTCCTTTGGCTTCAACCCATCCTCCATAAGTGGGAGTCTCATGTAAGTTCTCTCGTATTATCTGATGAGTTGTACTTGTTGTACGAGTAAGGTAGCAGCACATCTGTTCCCTTTCAATATGGACCTCAGGATCAAAACTAAACCAGCTGACCTGCCAATTATGAAGATACAATGTGGAAACACTATCTTTTTGTTAGAGTAAATGTTTTTAATTACAGATTATAGAAACTCAGTGTTATTGTTATCTTTCAGCAGTAGAGGAAAAGTAAACTTCTACTTTTGTGTCATAATTTGTTTTAACTATCAGAGCTAAAATTATTGCTTAGCTATCTAAGCTATTATCAATCGAGGCAATCCAAGAGTTAACTTAAGAAACATCTTGGATCATGCCCAACTGCCTGCTGGTAGACAGATTCTCCAGAGAGAAAATTACTAGGGCCTTTAAGTTGTATCAACATTAACATAATCAGAAGTGACAATTGGATTGAGTCCTGAAAAAACCATTTGCAAACTACAAACCAAAGACTGATTTGAACCAAAATTGAATCTAATGAACCTACTGATAGGTTTAAATGGACAAACCTCTTCATCCCCATGCTGTGGTTCTAATAGTGAGAAATTTACAGTGCGAATGTCCACTCGAGCTGGGGTTCCAGTTTTCAACCGATCAGTTTCAAAACCAAGTCGCTGTAGGTTTTCTGTTAATCCAACTGAAGCGGACTCACCAGCTCTTCCTGCTGGCATAGAAGTTCTACCAACCCAAATTTTACCACTCATAAAAGTTCCTGTGGTAAGAATAACAGACTGAGCATAGAACTTCATTCCAAAAAATGTACAAACACCTTCCACGTTATCATTCTTCCCTAGTAAAATATCTGTGACCATAGCCTCTCGAATAGAAAGGTTTCGAGTACTGCAAAAAATAAAGTCCAAACAAAACTTTAAGGCAAATAACAAACAAGAAAAATGCATAGAACATTTGAAGAACTGTGATGCACCAATCAGTTCATCAGGCCAACGTATCAGTTTCGTGGACGTATCGGACACAGATACCCTTAGATATGTTTAAAGTACGTGTCTGTGGAGTGTCTGTAATTAAAAATAAAAGTGTGCTTAATATATGTCAAAAGAATGCTCGTAATTTAGAACTGTTGCTTTTTGGTACAACTAATAGTCCTGTATTAGGAATTCTCATAGTCCTTGGGTTAAATCTTAATCTAATAAAAGACTTGATCACTAAGGGTCTGTTTCTTATTTATTACCCATGTCAATAAGACAAGTACCAAGGATCCCACACCTCGATCCCTTTCTCCTAAAATAGCCTCATGTATAACATTCCACTAGTGTATATCATCATTGTTATTTTAATATATTTCCAAACATTAAACATACATAAAATATATAATCTTTGTGATTTATTCCATTAAATCACTTTTAGGAATTGATATTTGAGTACCACTCAATTAAAAAACAAGATGATAAAAAATGTTGATAGAAGCAACTTTCACTATCACGACTTGTTCGTATAAAACTAAAATTTATATGCATTTGAGTTTCATAAGTTTGACTTTGATGATATTTAATAATGATTTTCAATTTTAATACGGTGTCTTAAAAGAATTACAATAACATTTATTTTATTTTGTGAATTATATATATGCATATATACATACTTAAACATATCTGAATGTATTATATCCTATATTATATTTTACAAGATGAGACAAATCACTGCTTTGGATACGTGTCGTATCCAATACTCATATTGTATTGTGCATCATAGGTGAAGAAAAAGATCACACTGAGGCCAAAATAAATTTGGAGATATCAAGGACCCAAATTGCTACCTCCTCCACCGGTCTAGCTAGTTATTAAACTTCCAAATTAGAAGGTTGTGTGTGTATCTTGAATGTTAAGATATTAGGACAAGATCATTAGTCCTTTTTTAGGAGCTGGGCTTGAACCACTAGTACTAAACTGGCCATCTACATGACAAGGGAAATATCATCTAACGGAAAAGGACTCCACATGCAGGACATATGAAAGGGTTGAGGGCAATAACCCAACGCTTTTTATAACTAGGGTTTTAAAAAATTATTTCATCCTAAATATTTGTTTTATCCTACCAGCCATATGTAAATTAGAACTCTATCTCGTTGACTGTTAACTTGGCCAAGTTCACTATCTAGAACCAATCTAAATATCTCCCACACCTATTACTGTGGTGTTATGTCATTGATTCTGAAGTTATGAGAATTAGTAACCCTAATCCCACAAGAAAAAATATTACATCAAAAGAATCATTTGGTTGTTGCATGTGAATGCGATTGATTGCTAGCGAAAGCTAAGTATAGCAAAATAGATCATGCAAATAACAAAAGAAAAGAAAAAACTATGGCTATGAACTTGCCTTTCTACTACATTTTTCATTTGCCAGGCATACTCCCTTTTATCAGTCTGAGCTCGTAATGCACGAACTGCAGGACCTCTTGAGACATTGAGTACACGCTTTTGTAAGTAACATCTGAACATAAGTAGAAATGTGTAGTTAAGCCACAAAAACCTAAAAAAAACTGCTCTTCATAGTATATTATATCCCAAATGTACATCATTATAAACACATACTCAAGAATCTCAGGAAGAAAGCATACAACAAAAGTAAATATCTAATACAGTGATATTAAAAGGTGCATCATATGGTAGTGGAAATTATTAAAAAATAATATCATTTATATAGTGTAAGTTGTGAATTCCTGGGAAAAACTAGATAACTATAACAAAATAAATTAATGTTTCAAAAGTGACCGACTTTCTTTAGGAACATGAGGCTTTAGCATAGTGTACAGCACCACAATAGAAGATCACATCAAATTCAAACTCAATAACTCACTTCTCCTATATGGACCCACATTATTTCTTTCCAACAAAGCAATTAAGAACCTTAAGGCTCTTATTTCATCCTATCTTCATATAATTTTGAATACACAAACATAAGAACATCTTGCAACAGTCCAGAAGACTCATTCTTGCCACTTTCCCCTTGACTTTAAATATTTTCCTATCAACTCTTATTTATAACCAACAATTGGCAAAAACAACCTTTAACAATACCTTGATCAAAAAGAAGAATTTTGAATAATCAGTTATAATTATATCCACAAAATCTATGGCAAATAAGTTGCAAAAAACTATAAGTGGAGACATATGATTCCTTCAAATTACCTATCAGCAATCTTCCCTATTTCACCACCTAGCGCGTCCACTTCATGAACAAGTTGGGACTTTGCAGGCCCACCAACAGCTGGATTGCAAGGCTGCACCAAACCCCTCTCAATCAGAAACTCTAAATACTTAGGGATTAAGCCATGCATCAACAATATCAGAATGTGCTTAACCGAATCGAAGGCAAGGAAGGGTATATACACAGCAAGCAAATGCAGGAGAAATTGCAAACACGTAGTTTTCTTTCCAAGCACCAAAAATAAAAATAAAACACATGGCCAGTCCACTCAACATCTTTCGTACAAGGACGCTGCATTTTCAAGTTCCAAAATCTAAGCAGCAGAAGACAGCACATGCCGCAACGTTGCTACAGAGAGTCAAGCTCATGGGACAACTCATTATACCTTATATTTTTACCCTAATTTTTACAGCTCACTTAGTAGTGAAGGCTATGACCAAGTTACCAATTGCGACCACAGATAAACCCCAATGTCTTTCTCCATTTTAGCCATCTCAAACGTATCCTCTGAGTCTCCAGGGATGTCTTTTGTATATAATAACAGTAATAATAACAAATTAAAAAAATCGTATCATGAATAATCACTAATTAGTAAAGACTAAAAAAAATTTTATCCTTAGTCTTAAAGAACAGTAACAGATTTGTTAACATCAACAATCATAACATACAGAAGAATAATTGAAGGAGCGTAAAATGCTAACCTGCCACGCAATTCGGTCAATGTTGAGAGTAAGAAGAAGAGTCCTTGCCCCCAAACGTGCAGAGGCAAGAGCGGCTTCGCAACCAGCGTGTCCTCCTCCAACGACAATCACATCATACTTCTCATCCACCACTCCTAACTCACAATCCACCTCTGCTAAATCCAAACAAGCAAATAATTTCAGTTTCCAAAAAACTCGGAAGCCAAACAGGCGTGAAAAACGAAATTGGCGTACCTCGGGAGGTGGAGCTGGCGGAGAAGCGGCCGGAGAAAGAGGAGGAGAAGGATATTTGGCGGCGGAACTTGCGGCGGAAAGCGGCGTGGCGAGGTTTGGGAAGAGCGGGGGCGGGAGTGAGAAATAGCGTTGTGCATAAGTTTCGGCCAAGGCGACAGAGATGCAGAGTTAACGGCGCCGTTGCCATTGTGGCATTTGGATGGGGAGAAACGGAAGCGGAAATTTATGATGAACGGCTCTGATTACGAGAGGTTGGTGGCGGTGAAGGGTCTGTTAGTTCTTCGGTGGCAGCTTCCTTCTTCTCTCTTGCTCAATGGGAATTGCTTACTGCTGCTGCCCTTACTGTACTATCCGAAATAACTTTTTTAAATCCTTATATTTTTTAAAAAGTATTTTGAAAAAATATATTTTAGAATCAGAAATCATAAAATATTAACAATTTTAAAATAAAGTTATTACGAAATAATAATTTTAGAATAATTTAAAATATATTTTGAAATATTCATTCTATTATCCATATCTCTGTGTTGATGATCGTGTGCTTACCCTTCTTCTACCACAAATATTTGCATCTAGAATCACTACAAGAACAGTTTCTGTCATCAGGCACTAGTTCTTTGCAATTTTATCTCATATTTAACAGAGTGGGCAAAATTTTTTAAAATTATGTATTTAGATAACTCATATTTTAGTAGTAAGAAGTTCTATTTCAATTACATAGATTTAGAGATTATTTAGATTACGAAATAAATTTAAGATAATTTGAGACGAAAATATATATGAAAAATTTGATTATTTAGATTAAAAAAATGATAAAATTTGAATAAAAAATTTATAAAAATTTGTAAAGAAGGTGATATGAATAATTAATAAAATATCTTTTAATAAATAAAATTAATTTAAAATTAAATATAATTAATTTATTGAATATGATTAATAAATTATTATTATTTTAATTATTGAAATTACAAGAATACTAATTATTTTAAAATAAAAGTTAAATTATTATTAATAATATTATTATTTTATAAATTATTTTTTATTATTATAATTATTATTTTTAGTTTTTAATATTAATATTTTTAATATTATTTTATAAATTTATTATTAATATTTTATTAATTATTATTATATAATTAATTATATTTATTTTATTATAATATAAATATAAATATTAATAAATTAAATATATAAAACATAGAATTAAAATTCGTTCGGCTCCTGCCCCTGCAAATCTTCCCTGTTATGCTAAGAATTACTGTTATCAGGAAACTTTCTCAAATTCATATTTTAAATAATATTTTATTTATTGAAATCTACACTTTCAATAAAAACGTAAATCACATCCACAGAAACAAACAATACCTTAAAGTTTTTTTCAACTAAAACCGTTGTATAACAGTATAACTTTAGTGTTGAAGAATTGGTGCATCCTAAGTTTAATTAACAGTGAAGTAGTAAGGAGGTTGATTTCTATATAAAGTTTATACGAGTGACTTAGAAAAAGAATATTATCGGTAGTAAGGAGTAGTTTGAGAAAAAAATATTAGATTAAACCAGTTAAAAGTGATTAATAGTCTAGAGAATAATTTGAGTGAGATAATATTTAAGATATTAACTTAAAAATAGTTGAGTGTAAAAAATACTTACGTTATTCTTTGTAAGAGGATTTGCTTCATGTAACTTAATTTATTAGTTAACAACTATATATAATATATTGCAAGACAAACTAATATAAAAATATTAAATATATTTTCTTTTTATCTTTACTTCTTTATGTTACATAAATATTTACATTAATGAAGAAAGAAAGTAGTTGAGTGAATATATAAAACTAAAATATTTAAACAAGTAAATCAATTAAATATTAAAGTTAATACATAAACATACATAATTATCTTCTGAATATTTCTAATTAAATTATACTTGCAAGAATTGTCTGGAAAGTTTTTAAAACATAATCTATATTTTCACATGCATATTTTCTTATAATTTTTGTATTGTATTCATATTAAAAACTTGTTCACCTTTTTTTCTCTTTGTAAGAATATTTCTACTTTTTTATACACTTGTATATTATTAGAATTAGTCGATCAAGATTTGGCCTTCTCATATATACTACTAGAACTGATCAATTTATCAAGAAGCCCGCTCAAAAACCTATAAATAATAAGATAGTTTCAATACACATAAATTACTGTTAATCCAATCCTAAACATCTCATAATATTATCAAACCGTAATAACTTAAAAAGGTAAAATACGACCACATCCAAACTCAAGAATAGAAAAGGAATACCTGTTAATTAAACAAAGCTAACCAACCATGTACTGATGAATAACAACTTACTCCAAATATATTCCATGTACTGATCAATAACAACTTACTCCAAACATATATTTTAATATAAATTTATCAATTATACTTGCTCTGATCATATTTTAATATAAATTTATGTTGTATTGATGTCGCATAGACCTTTCACTTAACTTCATTACCCTTACACATTTTGCTCTTTTATAAAAGATATATAAGCATTTGTTGGCTGCCCTCACTCATGTCTAATGATTCAGCATTCACTCAAACAATTGGAGTGATTATCATCCTTCATCTCTAAACACATACAAGTTTTTTATTTTTTATTTTTTGTAAAAACTTATTTTCAAACGAATGATTGATAAAAAAGACAAAACAGCATTGGTGAAACAGGTGGTCACGTGAAAATAACAAGAGTTTTACCAAATACAAATAATTAAGAACCAAAGGAAATAAGAGGCAAACTTACCAAAACAACATTCCAAATTCTATAGAAAAATATATAACACTTCTACTTGTATCTACAACCAAGAGTGACCCATTTCATAATTTTACAATACAAGTTGTATGAGATATAAAACTAGAGAAAGGATTTAGAATGAAAATAAAAATGAATTTATGAAGCTTCAACAACACTAAGATCCAAGGATTTATGAACATTTAATGTTGTTGGGTGAGAGGAAAGCAATGGTTGACGATTAGAGAAGAGGGAAGCATAGTTGACGTTAACACAAAAAGCAACGTACCTTTAATTTCTTCTTCAACTCCTCTTTAGCACAAAACTCATATAGCATAATACACACAAAACCAAACATGAGGGAGACGTCTTACAAGTGAAGTCGGCGTCCGAGTCTTTGACCGAATGGGAAGTCACTTACAAAAGACTCTCCGACGATTAAGTCAATAAAAGTATTGAAAGGTGTTTCTTTATTTTAGTATAAACAAAAGTGTGTATTTTTCAGAAGAAGATATTTTCTGGATTCCTTCCTTCGTAAGGACTACCGACTATCAGAGACGTAGATTAATTCCAAGATGAATTCGGGTTAACCGGACTCTTAATCGGGTAAGTACAACACTCTATGGCTTCGACATTAAGAGAATTTCCTATCATCATAAGTTGCAATAAAAAGTTCTCGAAGTCATAGTGTCGAAATTGCCATTAATTGAGTCTCAATGTTGAATTTATCTATTATTAGCGGAAAATTCCATCTTATATTTACCATATCTACATGACACAAATTAAAACCGATGCAAACATACTTATATAAACTAATTTTAATTTAAAAAAAAATATAGTTTTTATGTTTGTTGTCCCCTTTTACAAAAATATAATCCAAACAATCTTGACAACATTTTGAAAACTAGTTTCTAGAAAAAAAAATGCTACATTTTTGCATTTTATAAACTAGTTTTTTAAAATCAAGTTATTGTATTTCAATTTTAGTTTATGGAATGTTAATGCAATTGAAAAACCAATTAATCAGGATAAGAGACGAAAAAAAAGTGATAGACTCACCCTCCATTAAAATAAATAAACTTCTATGAATAGTAAAGTTGGGACACAACGGATAGATAAGTCGTGTTTTTTTTTTTTAAAAAAAAA
>Ga0209700_102394_pt1 | contig 38048 bp, 11 predicted proteins | sample SiratroredBW_FD_187528 | JGI IMG/M metagenome (GOLD analysis project Ga0209700, IMG submission 187528) | Root nodule microbial communities of legume samples collected from California, USA - Siratro red BW (SPAdes) (version 2) | ecosystem: Host-associated > Plants > Roots > Nodule | place: USA...
ATAAAAAACATTACTAAAATTATTTAAAACATATCTTCTAAATTATTTAAAATTAAACATAAATCCTAAATAATGCAATAAAATCACAAATTTATTATTCTATTAAAATATACAATTTAGTCTAAATTATAAAAAAAAATTCTTACCATTTAAACTACATTTTTTATTGAAATTTACTGTTGTTTTTGTAAGTTTAAATTATTTTTACATTTTACTTAAATTGAAACTTTTAAAGTTATTAGTCTAAATAAAAATAGTTTGCAATGTTTTTTAAATTTACTTTTTTATTAATTCTCATACTTAAAAGTTAAATATTTTTTTACTATATTTTTAAGAGATTAAATATGAATTTTTTGAATTCTTATTTTATTTCTATAAAAATATTAATAAGTTATAATAAAAAGTATATAAATAGTCTACTTAAATTGACTAAAACAAATGAAAGATGTACTTAAATTTAAAATAAAGAATATTAATAGATAACATTTAATTAAAAGTAATTATTCAAAATTAAATACTCTTATAACATATATATGATACCATTAAATGTTATATATGTTTACGGGGATATTTCTTAGTTTCCACCTCATTTATGAGAGCTATTTTGTAATTTCAAGTTTCATCCCTTCAAATCTCTTCACATTAGGGAAGATGCCATCCTGCAAATCCCTCTTCATCCATCCTCTCAAATTAGGTTAACCAAACAGTCTTCATCCCCTCAAATCCATCCTCTTGAACAGTAAATATTCTCAAATCAGTTCAACCAAACAGACACTTAGACATGTATGGAGTTGCTTTTGCTCTTATGACTTCCAAATCCATTCCAATATTTTTGCAATTTTTTTGCAAAACTCATCGAATACTGGAGTCATGCAAATAAGATAATTCACCATAGTTTTCTTAGTAAATTATCTAACGATTTGTTTAATGAGTGTTGCTCCTATAAGGAAGCCAAAGATATTTGAGATTTTCTTATTCTCATATATACTATCATAATGTCGTTAGACAAAGGTTTGATGTTAGAAACTACTATTGTTGGAAGATGATTAAAGATAAAGACATCAAGATACAAATCAACAAATACCACAAATTACTTAAAGATATAAATGCAGAAAACATAGTTGTACCTGATGAATTTGTTTCAAAACCACTAAATGAAAAACTTTCTCAATCTTTGACTAACTACAAATAACAACTGAAATAGAGACACAAACAAATTTCACTGTTAGATCTTATCACTCATATCCTAATTAAAGATACCAATAGAAAGGAATGTGTTGCTATAAAGGTTAAGGCATTATCTACTAACACAATTATAGTAGAAGATAAACTGACACAAAAAAATGTATGAGAAAAACCTGATCACAAATAAATTTAAATTTTCTTGTCCCAGTGGATCTTACCCCACCTTCAAGAAGAAGGAAACATATTTTGCTTGTGGAAGGCTAGATCATCAAGCACTTCGGTGTAAGTATAGAGTCAGGAACGACAATATTTCTAAGACAAATATAATCGAAAGTAAAAATACAATTATTATAATCATTTAAATGAACATCATCGTCAACATGAACAAATAAGTTGTAGACTTAAGAAATATTAACTTCAAATATATATATATATATATATATATATATATATATATATATATATATATATATATATATAATATTATATTATATTTCAAGTTATTATTATGGTTGGCTTATTAACTTTAAAGGCTACTCTTTAAAAGAATTCCATTATATAAAAAATTTAAAAGAAAAATAGTTTAATAAATGATCATTTACAAAGTCACCTTGTTATTAACTTTGAAGGCTAGTCCATTAGATAAATTTCATTAGTCAAAGAACTTGTAATAAGATGAGAAGCAAACGATGATTCATAAGTCTTCATTGAGAAATGATGTTGTGTATAATAAATAGAGATAGACTTTATTAATTTTGATGTTAGAAAAGCATTAAGTTAATTATGCTATATATAGATTACTCTTCTTATATATAATAATAGTTAGTTGAGAAAAAAAAGGTTGCATTCCGTGTATCGAAGGAAACGATGCTTGGCAATGAAATTTGTATTTGGTGGTTTTTTCCAAGAAAATACTTTGAATAAATTAATAAATCGATATTATCTTTAAAACTAGTCTAAACTCAATTTCCAAAGACAGAATTTATTTATTAGACCAACACAAAAGCAAAGGATGTTGGTGTGGGGTTTTCATTTACAGCATGATATTTTGAATATAGTTAAGATTATTTGTAATTTGTTAAAATCTTGGAATGGATGGAGTTAATTATAACATGAAATTAATATTTTGTCTCTATAAAATACATTAGGAATATATGAAATCAATATTAGTTGTAACATAGTATCCACATGATCGCCTTATACACTGATAACCAATGTTACCGTGAGTTAAGAGGAGTGAAACTAATTATTTTCATAAACATGAGAGGTTATTGAAAAAAAAAAACAAATAAAGGAAACATGTGTCACAATAGTGTGACAATTCTCAGGAGTAATATCGTTTTGTTGACAAATATTTTCGTTTTCTGCATGCTTCACATATTTATGTTGACGTAGCCATATTTTTGTAATCAAATGTTTGAGACCATTTCTATATTAACACCTCTCACATTCATCTAGATAACCATACTCACATGAGAGAATTTATGATGCAATTTCTATGTGGTGTCCCTCACAAACCTACACACGCAATTACACCTATGATGCATGTGTCTCCTACAGCTGTGTCTCCACCTGTGTATCACATAACTTAACTATTAACATGTGTCTGATGAACTTTATTACTTGTTATAAATTGATATCCTTCTTTGCCACAATGATATATTTATTCACCCTAATTAAAGAAAGTTTAAACACAATTTTTCTACTGCCAGATTGAGTTGGCGTCATCTTAAAGAAATAAAATTCGTAATTATGAGTCAAATATAGCATATACATCAAAACAACCTACCTCTTTTATATATGATATAGATATTGTTATTATGATATATTTAAAAATACTTATTTATTATAAACTTTAATCATATAAAATAATATTTATTTTATACCCTACTCGGTCTAAAATACTAAAAATGTCATTTACACAATCTTTTATTAAAAATTATAAATCTCACTTTAAGTCTTGCTGATAATTAATTATTTATAATTTTTAATAAAATTTAACCAACAAATAAAAAATATATTACAAGAAACGTTACTATCAATCATCAAAGTCTATAGCCGAAAACGGTGTATTACATTTGTTTAAGGTCACAATCATTTATATATTCTGTCAGTTGTATCTATAACAAAATGATTACGCAGATAGTAAAAAACTCGACAAGCACGAAGCATGGTATGGTTTCAATATTTACAAACTCATCTAGCACAGTCTCTCGCAAGGGATACAACAATGGAATTACAACGAAGAATTTTTGTTGGTATGTCACCGCTTGAACGCTCAAAATGTGGAGGCATCAGCTTGGTGTAGAAGTATTTGATAACTGTGTGCTGCAGTTCTAAAGCCAATTAGGTGACATCTTGCTGGAGGCAGGCTTTGAAGACTCATCCAAAACCTTAGCAAGAGATCGATACTGCAACTTTACACTCTCTGCATTGTCCAATGTCTTCACCACATACCTGTACATAAGTCCTTTTATTAACAACATAAGCAAGTTTTACGTGTTTTCTTGAAAGTAAGACAACAAGCACAAGTATAATAGGTGAAGAAATTTTTCTATTAATAACAGAACTCACTTGCTCTATATTCTAATTGGTTAGCTTTATGAAACAATGATTACATTAGCATGTTATGGATTAAGAAAAACCAATTAGCATAGCAAACAAAGATTTGATAGTTAACTGCTTGAATAAAAAAAAAAATATAGTCACTAACCATCCATTCAGGCATTGTGTTGTTACAATCGCCTCACGCCCAACAAAGCGTTGTGGTGTCCTTTTGTTTCCCTGATCCATTTTCTCTCTAATTATTTTCTTTAAGAGGAAAAGGTGAACGTTAAATAAAACCAAACCTTTTCACACACTACCTTTATGACAACCCGGTCCATAACAGCAAACGGAAACTGAACACCTCTACTCCTTGATGGTTCCATAGTAGATGAATCTCCAAATCCACCCTGTCCTATGTAAAGTATATTTCATATTAAAAGATGAGGGAAATCTCAAGGCAAAACACATTTAACTTAAAGACGCCCAACCAGCCTGAGAGGTTACTGATTTTCCTTTCATCTCCGTTTCTCACTATAACAAAGTATAAAATGTTACAGCAATAGGGATAAACACACCTGATCAAATCTCTCTCTTCTTCTTTTAGGTGACCGGTAGAATTGAGACTCCTCTTCCCGGCGATATGCCTGCACAGCAGCTCGAAGTGCTGATCAAGGCATCCAACACCCCAAGAAAGAAAATCAGAATTGAACAACATGGACTTCCTAAGTACAGTACTTCAGATATCTTTTACGTGGTGTTAATGCATTTTCATTGTCAAAACCAGTCAATAATATTCAAAAAAGAAATTGGTTGCATAGTTTTACTTAATTTCTTAAGTACAAAAATCTAGGAGACAGACTGTCAAAATTAAACATTATAATCTGGAGTATAATGGATATATAGAGCACATTTAAGAGAAAAAATGGGGAATGATTTGAGTGCAAGTGATTGAATTTTGCTTACATAGATTTGGAGATATTGATTCCTCGGTTGTGGGTTGAGAACAAGTGCAGCAAGCTTTCTGAGTACATCACACAACAACTATATTAGCTAGTTGACGACATGGTAAATCCTGATCAAGGAAAGTAATTTCTTATATATTCAAAAAGAAACTTTTTAATAAGAAACCTAAGTTGAAATAGACTAATAGTCACTGACTAAAACAGGTAAAAGGTACTCTTAATAGGCGGGAGTCATCTCTACCTCTCAAAACTTCTATTATAACCAGCTATGGCTGATCAACAACCCAAAGATATACAGACAAGCGAAATCACCACCTTAATTTTCATTTCTAGTCAATTTATATATATAGGGAATTCCCAATCTTGTCTGCGGTATTAATCCTCAAGAACCTTAACTAGACTTTAATTTTGACAAGCAGGAAAAGGGGAAAAAACTGCATTCAATACCCATCTCTATTTGTCAACTTTTTTCTTTTTCTTTGTTAAATCAACTACATTCTCCCACTTGAAGTTTTTGTCAGCTTCATCAATAATTCTTCTCAAAGCACATTCCACAATTTTCAATTGGACTGCCCATCTAAGCTACTCAAAGGATCATTGCATTCTTATGTCCTAGACTCACAGGTGACTCTTAACCTTGTGTTTCTTTTAAAATCACTTTCGGAACCATACAAGGTTAATGAGTACAACATATACTTTCTACGTGACTACGGACATGTGGGCTTTGTGGGCTTTTCCCCGATGTTCCTACTGTCGAATAACAATATCTCCAATTCTTTTTCTCAATTTCAAATTACATTGAAAATGTAGGATCTGAAGCAAATTTTGCAATCAACACTGATCCTCAGATATTTTCTCTTCACAACAGAGGGGCCCCAACGAAAACAAGTGTAACATTTCACATGAATTCCCATCAGTGTCATTTTGCGAGCAAAGCAGAAATTGTAACTTCAATACTTTTGACACTAAGTCATTAGAAGAGCAGAAGATTCCAAGATTCCACTCGATATCAGTTTAACACGGTAAGTTGTACAATTTTAACAAATTTTATACTATTATGAATACAGAGAAACTTAAATGTTCTTGGAACAGTAAATTATGATCAAGATCATACAAAAGAAAACAAGACCAATAGTGGATAACATGAAGATGCAGAAGCAACTAAATGCATTATTTTGCAAAAAAATCATCAGATGGTTTGAGATTCCTGCCAACCTACTGCGTAGAGGCATATATACAAGTAAAAGAAGTTGAAATTACCAGCTCCAAAGTTAATAAAATTTTTCAGATGACTTAGTCACAAAAAGGTCAGTCTGAAAATTACGGCATTTGATGGCTTAGAACCCACCATTCTAATAACATGCTGTATTCCACTTCCGCTAAATGAATGTCCACAGGGTAATATCATCGCATCATCCATAAGAGCTCCACTTTGATTTCAGTGTCATAAATCAAATATGAAAAGTATTAGTTAGATGTATTTGAAGGCATGAATAAAAAAGACATAAGCAACATAGCAGATCAAACATATTTTATTGTATGCTTGGAAAAACACATGTAAAAACACCAAATTTGGTGTTTGCTACTCTGCAGTCTGCACCATTAGATTTTAAACTTTAATTAAAAACAAAATAAACAAGGCCTGTTTCAACAAGTTGGACAATTTTTTTTCCACATGACGGATCAATTAATGTTAAGAGATAATCAGGATAACCCCAACTGAAGCTTCTTCTTCTTCTTCCTTGTTACACCAAACTGGTAGAGAAGAGCTTCTTTGATGGGAAACTAATGACTATCTACTGGAAAATACCAAAAGCATTAAAGCTATGGGGAGAAGATAAACATAAACTTTGATATTTTTCATTGATAGGTAAAAAGGTACATTTATATACCTAAAGATTATACCAAAGCTAAATGATAACCCAACAAATGCCATCATCTCATTTTAGAGAATTAAAATCTAAATTATATATTATAAATAGCATTCTAATCTTTTAACTATATCCTATAAAATCCTTAAGCACTTTATTTTCTTTCGGCGTCATTCTTCTAAAGGAAAACAAGAGTATGTTTACAAATATGTATGGTTTGACAAGCTCATTAGAATGGGTTAGTTAGAGAACTCAACAATTTCAGCGCCACTTAGATTTAACTAAACGCCATGGGCAAGTCAGAGAACACAAGCAATAAAATGAATAGCAAATTAGGAAAGCTGATGTTATCCTGCATTACTCTAAATAATCTCAAACATTGATCAACAATCACAACATAAAAAGAAAGAACCCATCACCAACTAAAATAAGTTTTAAGACTTACGTAACGGGATCTGAAAGAATATTTTTGAGTGATTCCCCTGACTCGGTGGAATACATCGCATCCTTTCTCCCACTAAAGCCACAACCACCATCATCCACCATAACTTTGTGGCCAGAAGCCCCGTCAGCACCTTGAAGATAGTGCGAATAGTACTCCTCACAGTCAGTTTCAGCAACGGTAATAGAATTCTGAGACTTACCTAACCCCTCTTGCCGATGATCTTCATCACCACCACCACTCACATTGCTAAGCACCAACTGCCCAATCTCTCCACCGTCTTTCCCCAACAGATCTCTCCCAGAAACTACCATCCAGAAACAACAAAATATGCATAAAAAAAAAAAAAAAAAAAAAAATATGAAAAAAAAAAAAAAAAAAAAAAAACGGTCACATTCTGAAGATAATTAATTAAAAATGCAAAAATTTCTTCATTTCATAGTTTCATACCAAAAGTGTGAGCTTTCCCGTTTGCAACAGAAGGCAAATTACCACCGCCACCGTTGTTGTTAGCGATAATTTCGCTTTTGCTTCCACCACCAACGAGTCCTTCAACTTCGGTATCGCCTTCGTCGTCGTCATCCTCGTCGTCATCTTCGTCGTCGTCGTCAGAATCGTCGTCCTCGCTGGGTGTGGCGGCGGTGCCATTGACGGTCCAATTGCGGGGGTCTTGGCGGGAGGAGCAGTCGGCGTAGCGGCGGAAGTCGGGGTTCTGGGCGGCGAAGAAGCGGTCCCGGTCGATAAAAATCTTCTCGTCGATGAAGGAGCCGAGCTCGCGGGTTTTGGGACCCGGGTCCCCGACCCGACGCTGCGGTGTGGGGCAATTGAAGCGGAGAGGGTCGTCTTGGAAGACAAGAGGGGAGCTGAGACCGTTCTCGATCCTCTGGTCGGGGACGAGGGTGATGTCTTCGGAGGACATGGGAGGAAGAGAAAACTAGGGTTTCGACACGGCGGTTGCTGGAACGACGTCGTTGCGATTTGGTGTTTCAGTGTAGTGGATGCAGAAGGAAGGGATTGGAGTGTTCACACTCACTGGGAGATCAGTTGTACGACGCGTCGTTTTGGGCTGCGAAATTTTATGGGGATTTCGTTGTGCAGCGACGTCGTTTGAGTAGTGAGCTATTGTGCTTTTGTACACTTTAGTCGTTACAGTAGTGTTTTCCCCCCATGTCCCATGTTATGATCTTAGAATTTTAAGGATTAGACAAAATCTTAGTATTTTAAGGAATTTAACTTCATAATCCATAGTAAAAACATGTTTTTTAGGATATTTTGTTTAAGTTGTAAACTTAACAAATTAGATGTGAGAATAACAAAGTTCTAATAGTTTTTCAATTCGAGCCAATCTCTCTACTTGGCCTAATGTTAGGTCATGAAAATTGTGGTCCAGATTAAGAAATTTTTGGTACATAAAAGCCTTGGATAATTGGAAGATTTAATTATTTCTAGTTTAAATATTTAGTAATTACATTGTAATTTATAAAAAAAATTGTGCAATTTATTATATTTCACTATTTTTTGAGCATGTGTAGTACACCAAAAGATGGGTTTATTTAAGACTTGGGTAGTATAAACAAATTATTTTCAATGTGAATGCATATCTAAATGTATAGATGTAGGTTATAGAAACAAATTATTCTCACTATATACTGTATATCTAAAAGGATAGATCCATTTACTTACCCAACTTTAAATATCTCATATCTTGTGGATGAAGCCAAGAGTCACTTGATCTAATAATAAGAGTGTCATCAAATATTCTCAAACTAATCACAAGTGTTACTATTGATTATGTTTATGGCAAACTATGTTCTATTCTAATTTATTATTGACAAATTTGATAACAACCAGGGGTTGTTAATTATGGTTATGTGATTTAAGTTTTTCTTTTTCATATTTTTGTATTGTAGTGTGGACTTAAACTTCTTAACGGTACTATGAAATGGGGAAAAAAGGTATTTCAACCTCACATGCACCCCATGTAAAATTTATAAAGGACAAAAAACAATTCTTTAAATTTTTTAGTCTCTTATATGTTTATTATTGTTTTATTGTGTTCACTATAATTGATTTTTTTTTCTTTTTAAGGATTGGGAGTAGCACTACAAAATTTTAATGAATTAATTTCATATTGTCTTTACGTGAAAATCGATTTTTATTATTGATATTAATATGTAAAATGTACCATCTCCCTAACCAAACATTAAAGATACGCAAAACATATAATTTATTGTTTATAAGATTTACATAATTCTATCTATTATATTCAAATCAAAAGTAAATTTTTTCAAAAATCTAAAAATTTAAATATTTAGATAACTTTTTACGTGTTTCATGATATTCCTAATCTTATTTAGGATCATTTATTTTCATGTCAAATAATAAAATATCAAAATATACATAGTATACAGAGCAAGTAACCTAAAATTAGTCAAATATACAAAATAATTAATCATTACAAATATTTAATCAACAATAATTATTTAACTCATTTTATCAATTCAATACTATTTAAGACAATAACAACTATTTCTAAAAGAATGCATTAAGTATCAACATCAAAGACTAACAAAAGTCATATCTTATGTGGCTAAGTTGTGTCTTCTGACTATAATATCTACTAACGAACCCTAAAAATACTAAGTATTTATTCTTTCATTGATCCTGATTTTTTACATTTTATCTTATAATTGTTTATCTAATTAAAGAAGAAAGAAAACTTAAAAACTAACTTAAAAAATTAATGATTAAATCATAGTCTATTCACCTAAATTTGCGCACTCGGACCATATAAACCAAAAACTATTAAAATTTAATAACATAATTCAATTCTATCTTTTTTTTGTTATTTCCTATTTTTCACATTTAACGCATTAGAAAATATTATACGATAATTGGATACCTTTGCGATTACTCATGGCAGAAGAAATTGAAAATGATATGAAAATTGTATATTATCATATGGGGTAATGAATTTGTGAAATGTGAAAGCTTTAATGTCATTGAAAATTGTTAAGGTTGTATAAATAACTAAAAATATACATTTGTATAGTCAAGAGATGGTCACAAGAACTTAAAGGAATTAAAAACTAATGAAATAATCTAATAATTGATATACACATTTGACTAAAGAGTTATCATAGATCGCATTCTTGCTATTGACTTGATTTTTTATTATATATTATTGTAAAAAAAAATTGGAAATGTTCACATTATGTTCATGCAAGCATATACATGATCATAATTATATTATTATTGTTATAATTAGAACGATTATCATACTTATTATTATTATTATAGTTATTGTGACTATATGAAAAATGATTTATTAATGAAAACTATTTGAGTGTGAAATTATTTAATTTATTATATGTTTGATAATTGTGATGCATGAGGAAGTAAAAGAGTAGGAGATAGATAGGTAGAAACCTTATTCTTTTCATAAAATGATTTTGTCCGTAGAAGTTTTAAGACAATAAATTATACTGAAATGATATAATTGATTCATTTATTTATTTTAAATGAATTCATTCATTTATTTATTTGTTATAAAATATAATTTTACAAAGTTTCTGGCATAGTGGCTATAAATTGTTCATATGTATATCAACGTATGAGAACTTGATTTGATTCTCTCTTATAATAGTTCTAATAATATTAACAATATTATATAACAAATAAAATTATTTATTTTATTTCTATTTTTAAATATTTGTAAAACAAAAGGGCAAAATAATTTAGACCGACAAAACAAATGACAATTGAATTGTAACATGTTATGTTACACAAATAAAATCAGGAATTTGAAACCGCAAAATGTTTTATAGGAAATAAAATCAGGAAATATCATATTTGTTACAACTCAAAATATGTTTAAATATATAACAAGTTTTAATTTATGATTAAAGAGATTATTTATTATTTTCTCTCATAATTGACAATTATTTGTTTAAATATTATAGTTGTGTTAAGAAACTCTTTAACAAAAAAAATAATACGGAAAAGTAAATGATCGTGAGATGGCAACATGTAATAACAAAACTTTATATACAACAGTAACAATAATAACATACAAAAGTCATAAATAAAAAATTAAATTAAATGCTTAATGCCGGAGAATTATCAAAATTTATATTTATATGGTAAAACATTATATGATTTGATATATATATATATATATATATATATATATATATATATATATATATATATATATATATATATATATATATATATAATAAAGTAAACCGTGCATGTTATTATATTTTTTTCATTCGGAATTGATTATTTAAGTAAGTTTCCAACATATCTTTTAAAAAAGTACAAACCAAAACGAGCAAAGAAATTTTAAAATCTTAATTGAGAAAATAAAATATTCAAAAATAACCATTGATATGATTTGAATCTTAAATAGTTATGTTTTGATACAAATACTATCATGTATAATCAATTGATATGTACACACACAATAATAATATTTTTTTTTCTTTGTTTTTATCCAATGATACATTGTATATATGGCAGGTTTATTATTATGGTAACTATTTTGAAATTTCTATTAATGATAATTTTTAGTAATTGACATATAAAAGTTTCAAAGCAATGTTATTTATTAAACTTTATTATCTTTCGAAATTTATTTTAAATCTTCCGCATCAGTAAGGCAAGAGCGGGAAATTAAACGATATTAATGTAGTCTGTATGTATACCAAATTAGAACAAAAAAGTATTATCAATCTGTTCGAGTAATATTAATAAATGAATTCATATCAAAGGCATAATTTAAATGTCTGTTTTGACTGTAATTACTTTTCACTAAACCTTTTTATTGCAAGATCTCTTTAATTTATTTATTTTTTTTGGAAAGAGGGGAGCGTGGGGTAGTTTTGTGAAACAAAGGGTATTATTTAGTCAAGATTTTATTGCATATATTTCTTTCAACGATTATATCAATTAACTAGGTAGTAATTAAATAAATATCAAATATACTGATTTATCTTGTAACGAGATTGATACATACAAGAGACATAAAAGTGGTAATTTTTTAACATAACTCGTGATTAAATATAGAAAGTTTGGTGATTGAAGTAGTTCACACTATTATCTTGATTTTTGTATATTTTAGATTACATTAATTGGAAATAATATGTCAATGTGATATTTTCTTATTTATTACCTAGATATGATGACACACTCCTTTAAAATAAATAACCTTGTTCGTACCACTCCTTGTACCATTCATTTTCAAAGTCTGATCAGTTTCATACACTTTTGCATTATTGCTATTACTCTCTCATTACAATGAAGAATACTGAGATTGATTTCATGAAGGTGTCAAAGGATGAAGATGGTGTTCAAGAACCATCACAGAATAAGGTGATTGATTCATCTATTTCTGAGTCAAAGAAGAATGGTAATGGAAAAGAAGGAAAGAGTTTCTCTTGCAATTATTGTAAGAAAGAGTTTTCAACCTCGCAAGCTTTGGGAGGGCATCAAAACGCACACAAACAAGAACGTGCTTTTGCAAAACGTGATCAAAGTTTTGATGTTAATGGGTTAGGAAACTTTCCTTATTCTTATTATCAAAATTTTTATAACTCTCAATCCCTTTGTAGAGGATTATTTACCAGGCCATTAGGGGTTCGAAAGGAGTCCATGATTCACAAACTTTCTTGGACTCCAAGATATGAACCTCCATTGTTCAAAAGGGATCATGGCACCACATCGAGTTCGTCAATTTATGATGGCTTTGGACTCATGAAATTTGATTCTCCTGTGAAAACTGATGCAACTCCAAATCTGAAGCAAGAGAATGAGAATGGTAAAACCAGTGCTGAAATTGAAACACTGCCTCTTTTTGTGGATGCTGCCACCAGTTCATTGAGTCAATTCAGAAACTTCTCAACACTTCCAAAGACAAATCTCGATACAAAGGAATCTTCCAATGGAGCATCTTGCAATCTGGATTTGACACTCAGGCTTTAAGTGTTTAAACTTTGAATCTTGCAATCTTTGTTGTTTCTTTTTTCTTACTAGTAGACTTTTAGTGTCTAATATGTTTTTTTTTTTTTTTTTTTTTTTTTTTTTATTTTTTTTGTTTAATTTTTTTTTTTTTTTTTTTTTATTTTGAACTTTAAGTGGACATTGTTATAGTATTTTTGTTTTCTTGTTTCAATTATTTGTTTGATATAAAACATGTAATTGTGACTTTGTTTAAACTGAAATTCTACATATCTGGGATTTTTTTTTTTATTAATTTGTCAGATAAAGTCGACGTCAATGTTAGACATTTTTAAGGATTAAAGTAATAGAACCAGGAAAAGAAAAAAAAAAAAGGCGTGTTTCAACGTGTTGGACAATGTTTTTTAAATGAGGGATTAATTAATGTTTATACATAATCTGGATAACTCAATTGAAAGTTGCTTCTTTTTTCTTGTTGCATAAGTTTTTTTGTCTAACAGCACCAAACTAGTAAAAAAGAGCTTCTTTAATAATAAACTAATGACTATCTACTGGAAAATATCAAAATCATAAATTTATTTTAAAGACATAAACTTTTATATTTTTCTTGGAGAAGAACGTTTATATAGTCTAAAAATATATCGAAGACTAAATTTAGATGATAATCTTATTTTAGAGAATTAAAATATAAATTAAATATAAACAATATTCTAAAATTTTAACTATATCTTATAAAATCTTTTAACTCTTTGCGAAAGACTTTTTCATTTATTTTGATATTATAAATCAATTATTTAAAAATGAATTAGATGAATTTGGAATGATTTATTTGAATGAGTTGAGATGATGGATTATGTATATGTTAAAGTCTATTATAATTTGCTTTTAGCTTACTTTTCTTATTCTTTTTATGTTGTTTTCTAATGTGATCGCTGGTATTAGATGTATATGTTATGGCAATTCTAAACAAACTTACCGGACTTTTGTTTTATCTTTGATATTTATTTTTATTTTTTAATTTTTTGAAAAACTTTAATCGTATGTAATCTCTTTGTCGAGTAAATTAAACTTTGGAAAATATATATATATATATATATATATATATATATATATATATATATATATATATATAGTTGTATTTTGTCGTGTAATTAATTTCGGATATTACATGTTATACACTATCCATTCTTACTTTATTTATAACTATATAACAATTGTAGTTAACCGTTGAAAAAGTAAAAAATAAATTTTAACCAGTAAAGATAAGTTTGGATGTAAAACATGACTTGTGTAAAATATTGTTTCATTTAATCAATCAACCACTCAATTAACTCAAATAGTTTAATCAATTAGTGATTTTTTTTTAAGAAAGTAACGGAATACTTGCAATAAAATTTGCTTAATTAAGTTAACAAAGTTATAATATATATATATATATATATATATATATATATATATATATATATATATATATATATTTATATATATATATATATATAAATTTATATAATTCAATATTAAATATATATTAAATTTGAAAAATATAAATCGATATCTTAGTAATTCGTACAAACAAGTAACTAATTAAGTCACATAATTTAATTGACTAATTCAACAAAACAATTTTTTTAAATTTGTTGTGGTAAAATATGTCATTATTATTATTATTATTATTATTATTATTATTATTATTATTATTATTATACGCTAGCCTAAACTTATATATGCATGTATTTCAATATTTTTATTAAAATTATTTAATTTTAAAAAATGTATAAAAAAATATTTGTGAAGGAAAAAAGTGAAAGTTAAATGGTTATTTTTAGTTGAGAAATATGTAGCTATTGTTAGGTATAGAATTTTATTTCATGAAAAAAAAAATTAATAAAGGGTATCAACTTAATTTCACTATAACAATATTTCCAAATAAGAATGAGTTCTTATTTATAGAAGTTCATCAATTTGATTTTTTTTTTCTTTTTCTTCTTCGGTTCAAGTGTTTGCTCATAAACACTGTGAAAATGAATATTTTGTAAGAAAACTATGTGGAACCATTAACTGTAATTTTCGAACTTAAGTAAAAAAGTTTTTTTTTCAAACTATAAGAATTAAAAAATTAATTTTAATTCAAAAAAAACAAATGACAATTTAATTGTTACATGATATGTTAGACAAATACAACACCACCAATTTGAGATGACAAGATCTTTTATAGGAATTAAAAACAGGAAATATCATATCTGTTACAACTCAAAATATGTTTAAATATATACCAAGTTTTAATTTATGATTAAAAATATTACTTATTATTTTTCTCATAATTAATTGACAAGTATTTCTTTAAATATTATAGTTGTGTTAAAAAGGGTCTTAAACAAAAATAATACGGAAAAGTAAATCACCGTGAGACAGTGTTTTATTAATTTGTTTTATTATTCCATTTTACTAAAGTCTTTTACTCTGAGTAGTGTTTCTTAATTAGATTTTTAGGAGGATATTATTTTGGGATTTTTTTTCTCTTTGGTATTTTTTTTATATATGCAATGAAATTTATACATGCTATGACGTTTTGATATAGGCTATAGTTCAATAAAATACGAAAAAACGTAGTGTAAAACACTTGTATACAAATACAGTATGCGAACTATATAAACGTTATAACTTCCTAACATCGGCGATTGCTTCCTTGCACCCCCACAATTGCTTCCAACACTTCATCAGTTATTTGTAATGCTAAAAGTGTTCTTAGCAAAATATACAAAAGGGAAAAGTAGTTCAGTAAGTGGGTTGTGACTGTAGGTTTTCCAGGGAGCAAAGGTGATAGAGGGTGCTGCAACAAAATTTCTGTGGCAATGTTTGTAGGTAAATTGTTTTCATTTTGCATGAAAGTGTGGTGTAGGGGTATAGAGTTGGAGTGATTCGATTTTTCGTTTAATGATAACCTCTTATGAAAAATGAAATCCGTAATAGAATCTGAGTCACTGAAATACGTTATGGATATTTATTCTGTAAAAGGTTATTGTGTTACGGAAATTGTTTTTCGTAAGTGGGGTATAAGGACTAGTATTTATGGAAAATGTTTTTCATAAGAGAAAAATTCTCTTAGGGCAAACGTTTTTTAGAAGAGACTTTTGTATTAAGGAAAAGGTTTTTCTGTAATGAATGTTGTTTTTCAAAAAAAAAAATAACCATGGAAAACATTTTCCAAAAATCTTATGGAAAACGATTTTCGCAATTCAAGAGAAAATCCACCCCTTCTGTCGACCGTTGCTCCAAACTTCTTTGTTGCTCTTCCGTCGTCACCCTACTCTTTCATGTCATCCCACTGCTACGCCTTACCCTTCATCATCGTTAACCTTCAATGTCGTCACTGTTTTAGCTCCTCCGCCGTCACCCACCACCACTCTTCTCCGTTCTCACAAATCCACATAAACCTAACTTTTCCTTTGTATATTCTAGCAAAGGCAACCGTGGAATTATAAAAAAATTGATTGGGTACAAGAAGTAATTGTGGGGTGCAAGAAGCAATTGCCTCCTTAGCTGGATAAACATGGCCCAAATTTGCTCTTTTTATTTTTCGATAGCTTCTCCTTGCATGATATCGTCCTGTAGCTCCATATCATATAAAAATACGAAATTGTCCTTAAAATTTAAAATTTAAAACTATTCTTCACTCCTTTTATTTCCAATCTTGTTACCCTGCACAACTTTTTGCTGCCAATTTCGCTACAGCCTTTGTTCTCTTTTCATTTTTGCAGTTGCAAATCATGTATTCAATTTAAAAATTAAAGACATTGGGATAGTGTGTCGATAGTGGGTGCTTGAGTATAGGGTGTATTTTTTTAATGAATACATGCTCTCATATTCTATAATTTGAAAAGTAAAATGAGATTTGAATAGCTTCCGAATTCTATAATTCGAAAGATAAAATGAGATTTGAATGGTTTCTGAATTTTGTGGTTTTGGATATATCTCTTATGGATTGTGCAATTTAGAAGATAAAGCAAAAAGCACAACACATTCCTTCTAGATTTTACAATCCAAAAGCAATTCAAATTTCATTTTATCTTTCGGATTGTAGAATATAAAAACCTGTGATATGAGGTCGATGACGAGGCTTACAACTGCCGCGTGCAAGGAGAAGATGAGTTGGGGTATTCATGTTTTCGTCACACCAATAGTCTTGTCAAGAGTGCTGTAAAGCTTTGACCCTGCACCGTCAAGTGATGGCACTAAAGATTCGGCAAGTGTGAGAAATGGGAAGGTTTTTTTTTGGCTTCTCTAAGATAAAGTGGGATGAAGAAAAAGATGTTGCCTTTTTTCATTGTACTGTTTCTTGACAAGAATAAGACAAAGCAGACAAAAGTTAATCTGTTAGGAGGGGGATTGAATTTCAAGTTTTTGTGTGCATCCTGAAAGAAGAGTATTTATTGATGGTATTGACTAAGGTTTAAGGCTCACTGAATATCACCTAGAGCTTACGAGAATGATACTTACCGTTGGAGGAACATTTTTCCTTGTCCTTTGATTTTACCAAAAGATATTTCCATTTTTTATTAAGGTTAAATTTGGAATTAAAAATAGTATGAAAAGGCAGGCTGATACTATGGAGGTGCATGAAGAAGCTCTCCTATTTTCCGTTTGTCCAGATAGTTGGATTTGGGCTTTCGGCCTTGGGCCATCTAAGTACATCCTTTCTTCTTCCTGCTTCCCTAAAGTTTCTTCTAATACTTCTCTTTCTTGACTTCCAAAATTTTTAAAAATACCATACTGTCCATATGACTTTTATTTCCATTATTGGTTGGTGGTGGAAGTTAATAACAACGAGGCATGAGTCGCAGACAAGTTCTTAATGACAATAAAGTAGTTAGTGCGAGTAATTTATATGATGATTTGAAACCACCTTACATTATTAACGTTTATTCCCTATTTTTTATAATAGTATTTGTAAGCTCTTCTATATTATGCCGTGTGAGAGTAAACTATCCGAATATGAAATTCACAAGTATTGAATTTAGTATACATGAACCCTGTCAATTATATGATCCAGAAATGCAAAAATATATTCAGATAAAATAATTTATAAATATATAGTTGATAGTTCTTAATCGAATAATTTGCAAATAAAGTATCTCTCTCATCAACTTTGAGACGGACAATATAGAAATAAATACCATTCTGAATTATCTATTCTAATAACTATTATTGTCTAGAATTTACTATTAATAATTTTAGATTATATGTTCTGAAATGTTTTTGTCAATGGATTGTTTTGAAATGTGTTTAAATTTTTTTTTTATTTTAAAATATGCAACATGTTTCACTAGACTCAACAATCTACTTAAATAATAATTTCAATACACATTATATTAAGTTCAAGGTTTTTACTAAACAACTATGTATCACATTATGTGTTTTGGAGTCCCAACACCTTGATGGGTTCTTTATAAGCTGGAGCTTGTTCTGTCGTCTTGGATGATAATATATATATATATATATATATATATATATATATATATATACCGTAGAACATTATAGTCTCCTTTTTCGTATTCACAAACCGACTTCATAAGTCATTGCCATAGGGAACTGCAGTCAAACCCTACATTACCTGGTCCCAAGAAAAAAAAAGAAAAGGTTTTCAGCACTACTAGGACTTGTCTAGTGCCTTTTTTTTCGAATCTACATCATTTACAATTAAAGAAACGAAAAAAAATGATAATGTAATTTGTAAAAAGAAAGAAGAAAAAGGGTGATGTGTATCCATTGTGAAGTGACAACTTCACTCTACAATATGGTCTTGAATGGTGTAAAATTCTGTCACATGAGGCCTTGAGAAATTGAATGTGGTAAGAGTAGAATAAATGAGATGAATGGTCATGTGATGTGGGTATTTGTTGAGGATGAGAAAGCCAATGCATTTAGGTTCCATTGGGCCCAACAACGTTTGTGGTAATTTATATCTATCTGCATTAGGAGAATAGGGACAACTCATTCACTGCTTCCTATATGTGCACATGCTTATCCTACCCCTAAAACCCTTCTTTTCCTTTTTTGTTTTGAGAGAAAGAATGGATGAATAGATTAGAATATGAGCCAGAAGCCTAGAGAACTGTGTAAATGTGCTTTTTTTCACTGTGGTGGTGTGATAAATAAGGTGAAGAAATAAGTGTAGAAGACACTGACCTCAAACTTACATTGCCCTATTGTTGCATCGTCTCTTGTTTTCTTTCAAAGAAACTACTTGGTTTGGAAAAGACCTAACTAGTTGGCCTAAATGGAGGAAAAAAACAAACAGTGTTAAATAGTGTATTCAATTCATCCTGGGGAAATTCTTTGGAAATAAATGTGAAGTAGGTAAAATAGTATGGTCCAATTGTTGAGATGGAAATGGAAGGAGAGTGAGGAATTTTGCTTCTTTTGTAAGGTGAAAATGAGAGAGATATTGAAGACGAGAAACATCCTTAAAAAACTTATATATAATGAGGTTATTTTGGTATTATTTTTTAATCAGAATTCAAATTTCATTTCAATAATATGCTATGATATATAATAAAATCAGTTCTTACATGTATTAATGAAATGAGGTTTCGATTTTTATTAGGAAACTACAAATAATACTTGTATTACAACATCCAAAATTTTGTGGTAAAAAATTAGTGGTGATTTATTTTTCTCCCCATAAATGAGAATTTAAATAGTATTGCACTCCACCAATATTAATTTATTGCTTTTTTATAATTAATGGGTGTATAAACCAGCGATTATGAAATTAGCCTCACGCTTGATCAGCACAACGAGGTGAAAGATTATAACGAAGCTTGCTTCTCTAAGTTAGCAACAGCGTTGAAACTTTCTACATATTTGAAGATAAAGTGAACGAGGATTTCGAAATCACAATCACCATCAATTTGCAATTAAAATTATATTATAGTAATTTATTCACATTGTCAGTGGATACAGCCCGTCAGCTACTAAATTATGCAATCAGGTAGAAGAATATTGTGTGACTAAATAAAGTAAATTGCACGTTCAAATATATTAAAAACCACTGTATATATAATTATGAAAAGGTACTTAGAATAGAAGAGGTAATTGGAAAAAAGAAAAAGCAAAGAACATGGGAAGCAATATAGCACCGAAAAGAGAGCTTCTATTCCGACAGCATCATATCTGGTAATATTGCATAATCCAATAACATAGATTTACTATTTCGTCCTCATCTTTAGGTCGGGCGTGCACTCTTCTTTTTTTCTCCTATCACCTTTTTTCTCCCCATTCCATTATATCCATATGCATATGCAATGCTGGTATTCCATTATATCATCATCATTACATTTCAAATAAACATTTTCTTCAAAATGGCTCCTAAGAATATAGGAAGTCCCCAGGCTATATTAACCACTTCGGACTCTAATTTTGCACTTTATTTCATTATACTTATTAAGTCTAATTTTAACTCCCTTAATAAGGTATACAAATTTTAGTGAAATTTATTAAACTTATTGTGTCATTTGTTACCAAACTACTATTAGACTATTGCCAAATATTTAGTCATATTCACAACACACCAATACTTCAACTAATTAAAAGACTTCATATTGACTAAACTACCACGTAAACATTATCTTACGCAATCATTTAATATGAATCATGTAATAAGATAGAACTTAGATCAAAATTTGACTATCAATATAATATCATAACTTAATAAACTTATTTTAGCCCAATAACCACATCATTCTATCACGAAGTCAGTGCAAGATCAACGTCAAACTAGAGACAATAAAGTGTTGGTTTTATTTCTTTTCTCCCATAATATCATATTGCTGTTGGCAAGTTGACCTCTTCAATTCATCATTCTTACACATCTTGGACCTAAACAACACACTATATCATAACTCATTATTTGATGCCATTAACTTTTTTCCTACATTTCCCTCCACAAGAGAAAAAAAAAAGTATAAAAAAACGATACTCTTTGTGTGCCAAAAGCGTAGGAACAAAATATATATGGTCATTCCTAGACATGGAAAAGCGCAAAGCTGTCTGAACAATAAATGCGACACCAGAAGAAACAAACTAGAATACGAAAGATGAGTAATTGAGCAACAATTTTTGATGGGGGGTGGGGGTCCAAAACGGAACCCGGTGAAAAGGAATCCGGCATCCTAGGTGTAGTACCACAACAAAGAGAAATCTTAAAACAAACAACTAGAGACTAACAAGGAAAAATTACAATGGAAAAGTAAAGATTTTGCAAGAAATAATTTCTCTCCTGAATAAACAAAACCGGATTCGTCTTCCCCGGACAACCCCACTGTCTATCCTACTGCTAAAGAAAACGGCAAGTTAATTCATTCATCCCAATTCTTCTTGCCCTTCAGAGGGACATCTTATGAGCTCCAATATGTTAACTACCTCTCCCATGTCAGGCCTGTTAGAGGGCACTTGAGAAGTACATATCAAGCCTAGCTTCATCACAGGAATGGCTTCTTCTGCTGGGAATTTCCCTTCAAGCCTCTCATCAATGCATTCCTCCACCCTACCTTCTTCCAAAGCGCCTCTCACCATGTCACAAAGCACCACCACATCATCCTCCATGTATTCAACCGGCCTCTTCCCTGTAACTATCTCCAGAACCAGGATGCCAAACCCATATACATCACACTTCTCAGTGATCTTCACCGTTTTGCAGGCAAACTCAGGTGCCATGTATCCCAGTGCACTCTGAATTTTGCTGCTCAACACATATCGGTCAAGCATTGGTAACAGCCTTGCTAGGCCAAAGTCCCCTATCTTTGGCTCACCATAACTGTCAAGAAGGACATTGGTTGACTTGATGTTATAGTGAATGATGTTGGAATGGTGCAAGTGTGCCAGGGCCTTGGCGGTTCCAAGAATCACGTTGAATCTCTCATTCCATGAGAGGAAGTTTCCACCAGATCCTTCATGGAGATGCTTGTACAGACTACCACCGGAGACGAACTCGTATATAAGAAGCTGCAGCGATGGAGTCCAATAATAACCCTCAAGTTCCACGAGGTTTTGGTGTCTGATTTTCCCCAACTTTTTCACTTCTCTTTCAAAATCTTCTTGAGACTTGACAAGGCTTGATACAGTGAGCTTCTTTATTGCAACTGAATGCCCGTCTCTAAGAACCGTTTGGTACACTGCACCAAATCCTCCACGCCCGAGCTCACAGTCCTTGTTAAGCAAAGCATGCGCACCAGAACTGAAATCTGGCTCGCCAGAAAACATGACAAGCTTGCCAGAGTTGGCATCTGTAGTAGGGGAACGGCTGAATTCATCTCCTGCGGAAAATGTGAGGGCGCCTGCATCTTGTGCTGTGGAGGAGCGAACGCGGAGATTGAGAACAGTGATGCTGATAACACCTATTACAATGACAGCAGCTGCACCAATGGCAATGAGTGCCGAAATGCTGAGAATGATTCTTTTGTGACCCAGATTTTGAGGCAATGCACCTGGGGTAGTGTCGGTAGAAGTGTTGGGATTTAGAACAATAGGCTTTGGGAGGACAGCAGGGCATGATTTGTTTACTGCGGCGCCGCAAAGTGATGGATTGCCAGAAACAGCGGTGGGCGAAATGGTGTTGAAAAAACTACCAGCCGGCAGTTCACCCTGAAGGTTGTTGTGAGATAAATTGAAGGACAGAAGATTGGCAAGGTTGGCCAGTTGCTTAGGAAGGTTTCCAGTAAGGTTGTTATAAGATAAGTCCACATTTTGCAGGTTGGTGAGTTTTGCAACTGCTGCAGGTATAGGGCCACTCAGCCAGTTCTGGGAAAGGGTCCTACAGAACGTAACAAAAGAGAAAAGAAAACAAAGCAGAACCAGGAAAGTCAGAACAATAAACAAAAGGAGCAGTTGGATCTCATCTTACTGTAGTATGATTTTTAAAAATTTAACTCAGGACTACAAAACCTACATAATAGCTCCTATTGAAAAAAAAAACAGTGCATGAAAGTGCAGTGCTATAAACTTTAAAGCCACACAATAGTAAGAGATGCTTATGTTCCAAGAAAAAATATAATAACCATTCATGTCACCGTCACCAGCCATTTTCCAAATATGAATTATTGACATAATTTCTCCAACCTTTTTACCTTTACTACTTTGCAGGGCATATGAAAGTTTAGAAGTACAAATGAACTTAACCAAGTTGTAGCCGCCCATCACACTATAGAATTGTGTAAGGTTAAGCCAAAATACCAAAACTCCATGCCAGACTTTCAGTTGTCTGGGATGTATTATGATAAGCAACCCATTTCAATATAACATGGAATAAATAAATGATCATAAACAAAGAAAAGTTTCCATCAAGTGCATATGAAAAATGAACAAACAGGCACCTTTCACCAAAGTGAATACTAAAGTGAGACAAGCACCTTTCACCAAATATACAGCATGCAGAAAAGTTATCCGTCTGATGAAGAAAATTATGAGCAAAACTTGTATACCTACTGTAATTAATGGAAGCTGGGACAGGGAAAAGGAACTTACAGAGTGGTTAGCAAAGTGCAGTTCTCAATTGACGTTGGAATTTTGCCAGTTAGGAAGTTCTTTTTCAGTACCAGTTCCTTCAAGGACACAGCTCCTCCTATTTGCCAAGGTATACTTCCATTTAGCTCATTATGGCTCAAATCAAGACTAGAGCAAGTTTTCAACTCACCAATTGCAGCTGGTATAGGACCTCTAAGAGAGTTATTTGCTAAATTCAAAACATGCAAGCTGCTTAAACCTCCAACAGCAGATGTGATTTCACCAGAAAATGCATTGTGAGACAAATCCAAAACTTGAAGACTTTGAACTGCAACTTCAGCCAAGGAAATCAAAGGGCTTTTCTTGCTACCACTTGCTGCATTTTCCGACAGCAAAACCTTGTCCAAATCTGACTTGAAAATCCACAATGGAAGCACCCCGGACATCGAATTTCGGCTGACATCCAACACCAAAAGTTTGGTACAATTAGCCATAGACTCAGGAAGACTACCACTGAAACTATTCCCAGAAAAATTCAACGTCTTCAATGACTGAAGATTTCCAACAGAGTCCGGAACCCGACCAGTAAGCCCATTGTTTGAAAGGTCCAACGTCTCAAGACCTCTCATCTCCCCAATCCACTCAGGAAGCTCTCCAGAAAAAGCATTCCCTCGCAAACTAAGGTAACCACACAATGCAAGTTCCTTGAAATCACCAGGAATACTCCCAGAAAATGAATTATCCCCCAAATCAATGGACCTCAAAAGCAAACAGCTCCCAAACCCACCAGGAACATTCCCAGTTAAACGATTCCTGGCCAAGCTAACACTCCTTAAATTCTTCATGGCCTCAACCCCCTTAGGAATCTCTCCGTCCAACAGGTTATCAGACAAATCCAAGGACCTAAGAGCACTCAAAGACCAAATCCCGGAGGGGACAGAACCAGAAAACTGGTTATTAGAAAGGTCAATAGCAGCAAGAGCAGAACACGCCCCCAAAGCAGAAGGAATGGACCCAGAAAACCTGTTCCTAGCCAAGGAAATAGCCCTGAGAGACCCACATTGTCGGAAAACATCATCAGACACCACCCCTGAGAGACTATTGCCACTCAAGTCGATGACCCTAAGGCTATCTATTCGAGCAATGTTGGAGTTTATCCCCCCAGTGAGGTTGTTGTTCGCCAGAGAAAGCTTCCTTAGAAACTGCAACTTTTGCAACCCGCGACCTATTCTCCCAGAGAGAGAAAACCCATCAAGGTTAACCTCCACCACTCTGTTGGATCTAGGGTTGCACTTCACCCCAACCCAACCAGCCCCACACGCACTCTCATCGTCCTCGCTCCAAGACGCAAGCTTCCCCTTCGGATCTCGTATGTCAGCCTTGAACACAATCAGCCCCAAAACGTCGTCGTTCAGAGAGGGGTTCACCGCCGTCACCGCCACATAAACCACCTCCAACAACCACACAAGAAAAAGAAAACCTCTCATGTTCAAAAATAACGCTCGCATTTTAGAACCCTAAACACCCATGTGAAATTGAGCTAGGGTAAACAAGTAAAGAGGATCAAAGCGTCGGAATTTGGATAAGACAAGCGAAACCCACAACTCAACTTCAGATTAAGCTCTAGCCAAAACCCAAAAAAAAAAAAACAACCTTTTTTTTTATTTCAGTAACGGCTAAATTTGAGAGTGGGGAGAAAAGAGGAGTAGTGCGGAACACAACGCCCCACTGGCATTTGTGACTGAGGGAATTTAAAGAAACGTATAGAATAACCAAAAAAAAAAATTAACCGAAATAAGAAACTGTCACTGAAGCTGAAGAGTGCACACCGAATCCTAAGCCCCACTTTGCAAGTAAGGTACTTTTTTCCTCTGGGGGAGCTTCAAAGTGAAACAAAGCAGAACATAAGAAAAAAATCAGCTGCGAGAGTGTTGTAGAAGACTCGATCCAGAAACAGTGAAATGCGGGAACGGAGTATACGGAGTTCAGCTGAAAAGTAACAAACCAGGAACGGAAACAGAGTTCCCGACGACTGTGAGTGGAGGTTCCTCGCCGGCGTCAAAGTAACGTCTCTCACTCTCTCTCTCTCTTCTCTCTCTGTAGTGTCTCTCTCTGGTTCCACACTCAGAAGGAGTAATATTCAGTTTTTATTAACGGCAAAAGGGTCCCGGTTGGTAGATAGGAAAATAAATTACGACAAGGCCACGTGGCATACCATGCCGAGGTTCCGGTCCTATGTGTGTTGCCACGTCATCATGCTCTGTTATGCTTTTGACGTGGAGGCTGACCTGGCTTTCCATTTTACGACACTGCCCTTTCCTTTGCAGCTTTGTCTTTTATTTTATTTTCTTCTTCATTAAAAATGTTAAGATGTCACTTGGCCATGATTTCCTTTTAGAATTAGAAATTGTTGGTGGAGAACAGAGATATTACGTTGTTTTTTCCTTTACACCTTTCTGCGCAGAAAGGAATATTTCAAATGGTATTGACAAAAAATCTCTCTTTCAGTCTTATTATCTGAAAAAACGCTACACGTGATTGCATGAATACATACTGTTTTTCTACAAACACCTTAGACTTTATCTAAATAACCATTTCCTGCTTTTTTTTTCTGTTTAGGTAATCATTACTTAATTTTTGTAAGGCTGAGAAAATAAAAATAATGTGGCGTGCTTAAAAATATATTCTGCTAGTCTCAAATATGTAATTTTCTTCTTAAATCTCAATATTTGTTCACAAACGAAAACATTCAAGATTTCCCCACTGTGACCACTGTTAAAGTATAACTGGGTATTCTGGATCTTTCTTGCCTAATGAAAGAAATGTTTAGTTATATCTTTTCAACTCTATCCCTTTCTAAACTTAGCTTTAATATTAAAAAGCTTTATTTGATACTGTAAAGGAATGAACATGAGCTGGTAAAACCCTATGGAACATGCTATTAATACTAATAATTATTATTATAGCATATTACTAAATTTTGAGAGTGGATAGGTACTGCTAAATGACAAAATTCAACCTTAGGGTCTTCAACCACCATGACAAAATTGAAAGACTAACATAAATGAAAGACGAAAATGTAAACAAGCTAAACAATCCTGGTTAACTAGTGGAACAAGAGGGTTTTCCTTTGATTGAACTTTATCATGATTTAAGGTATGTGTTTAACGGAAAACGAGATTTTGAGTTCATGAGAAAGCTCCTCTTGATCTAATTAGAGATAAAAGCTGACATGCATAGACCATATGTCACAAAACTTGGAGGGCATGTGAGTGAGTGAGGGAGTAATATAGGAAAAAAAGAAGGGCATTTATGAGTTGTGTGAAGTGAAAGTTAGTTGGGTAGAGAAGAAGGAAAAAGAAAGGCAATAAAGAGAAGTAGGTGGCAATGGTTGGTGGTGCAATTAAAGAAAAGAGAGAAGGTGGTGGAGCAGTGGATGTAAGAGTGTGCAGAAATCTAAGGACACTTTTCATGCTTTCTTAAATTTCATTTAGCAAGCACAGTCTTTTGTTGCTCTTTCTCACCCGGCAACTACAGTAGCATCTCAGATTCACATTCATCAGACTTTGTTCCTAAATTTCCTCCAACATTGCAAAAGTAGTGTTTAATTTGACCATCCCACTAAACATGAAGATCAATGTTTACTTCTTTTTTTTTATTAATTTAGTTGAGATTTCAAGAATAATTTTCATCTCATTATTGTATATAATATTATATAAAATAAATTAGAGTTGCTTATAATGATAGTGGGCCAGGCCATCTAGCCCACAACAGCTTCAAGTTAGGTCCAGCCAGACACACCACCAATAGGCCCGCATGGAAGAAGAATCTATCAATTAAAAATATTTATGTTATAGCTTATTTCCATTCAATTTCCTTCTTTTCAGTCACTTTCTCCAATTTCTTTTTCCACTACTACACATTATATTAAATATTTTCATGTGGATTAATAAATATTTAATGGATGTAGTTTTTGACTAGAAAAAAACTATTAAATACTTTGTTTGCGGTTAAAATATAACTAAATTCTATATTTTTTTTAAATTAATGTTATAAAAGTAAATATTTTTTACGTTGTAATTATCATTATAATATAAATTTATGAGTAGAAAGAGGGAGAAAAATAGAGTTTATCATAACTCACCTCTATCGTCAGGATAAAATTATCCTACAATTACGCAATATAAAAACTAATAACATAAAACTTTTTAGAAATATGAGTTTAAGATCTGATAAAGTGAATTTAACTATGCAAAATTTTTACAGAAATAATTATTAACTTTTACTGAATCAAGTTAGCTAACATTGTAAAAATATATTTCAAAATATTTGATATATAATATTAGGGATTCCTTAAATTTCAAATGTAATAAATATATAATGAACAATATATCAACTAAGAAGGTATGAAAAAAAAATAGAAAAACAAATATTTATATTGGCTCAGTGTATCATAAGAGATACATTCAATGACTTAATCACTCTAATTAGATAAATACGCAAGAAGATATTGAAATTATATAAAAAGTAACCTCCTTAAATAATCTTAGTCAATATCAAATATATAAAGAAATTTACAAAAAAAAAAAAAAAATCAACTTGACATGATGTAGCATAAAATAAAATTAGAAGTGCTGATTTACTCAATATGATCTTGAAGTCATTAATTTCGTAAAGTAATTGTGAGAAGTGTTTTTTAAATGCATTGTTTATAAATAATATAGAATTCTTTTTAAAATATATACATAATGATTGAAATAACTCTTATCCAAAACAAGTTTTAATGAATTAAAATATATTATAATCCATTTTAATTCATTTCACCGTGATGAAGTCACTTACCTTTCCACATAGTCTATATTCACTTTGATCTTAATAATTGATAATTTAAGATAAAATAAACAAAAGAACAAATACACTACCTTTATGCCTTTGTCACTATCAAATGGAGTAAAAATTAAGTATAAGAGAGGTAGGTAAGATCATTTTTTAAAATTTACATTTGACATACCCAAACTCACTTAGAAACATAATTATTTGAAATTGTTGACCAGAAAAACATTAATTGAAAAAGTGATTAAAGTTTGATTTAATAGATTTAAGTTTTTTATTTAGATTTACGAAATTATTTTTTTAAAGAAATATTAACTTTATTAGAACTTATATTTTATTGTATAACTTATTTGCACGGATGTTTTAAGAAGTAATTTTATTTATATCATACTTCAAAATAAGTTTTATTTGAGTATATAATTTAAAAATTAATTTTATTCAAAATTTACAAAAAGAATAAATAAAAAAATATCTATGGAAATAGCAAGAGTAATTTTTAAACATGTACATAATGAAAAACAAGACAAATAACAGAGTCAAATTGTTGTTTTCCCTTCCTATATAGACATGTGTGTTTATTTAACTACAAAATCATCTTCCCAACAAAAAATAAACAAGATAATCAAAATGAACTTATGAAACTTGGACGAACATGGAAGCAAATGAAGAGGTGGAGAAGAGTGAAAGTGAGAAGAATATGGAAGGAAGCTCGATAAGTTCCATTTAGAGACGCCTACAACACCACATTACTTTATATCATTATTAAAATCTGATAAATAGTTGATACTTTTCTTTTTAATTTTCCCAGCAACTCATTCGTATATTCATGATTTGAGTTTAAAACTTAGCTTAATTAAAATAATTCTAACTCAATTGATTCATTGGGTCGTACTCTGCATACAGTATATTTTGTGGCACTGTGGTTGACTCTCTGCTCTTATTCTGCAACCAACACAATACGACACGCAACTCAATTCTACATTTTTCATTTCCTCAGTTGCTTCTGCCATGGGAGCAGGTACTGATCATGTGAATTTTTGGTGGTAACAAAATACCCTTTTCTATATTCTGGATATGCAACATGCGTGCTGTTTGTATTATGCAGATAAACTACTGATACACTAATTATAATTGCAATTAAAAGTGATGGTGAGTTGCAAAGCACATGAATTGGTTGACAATGACAAATAATGAAACCTGCAATGGAATGAAGAAGGGTTTGATTGAAGGAAGAAAGTAGTAAATGTCGTAGGTGGAAAGGAAGGGAGACAAAATCCGAAGAATGTGAATGGAAGAAGGATGATGGCAAAAGGACCAAGCATTAAACGACAAAAGGGTGGTGGCCTTAAGGTGCTTTTCAATAAAAATTAAATATTTTCGAATTCCAAAATCAAAGTGGAAGAGAATCTCACAGTGACAGCTTTAACTAGCCATTGTGTGTATTGGTCAATCCTTACATGGAGTTGCAGGCTTTACAGCAATGCAATTTCTCATGTCCTTTATCTATCTATTCATTCTATCCTTGTCAAAACCAAGGACCCTTTTACTTTTCACTGTTTGGACTTTGATGTTTTTCTTCTTCCCAACTCCCAAGCTTTTGCTTTAATAACTGCAACATTCATTTCATGTCTTAGGATAAGTAGTGTCACTATGTCAACCATCCAAAACTTTTGCCATGTACATGACATGTTTAGTTTAGTGTTGGATTAAGAAAAATGTGGACATGTCTTCCAATTCCAACCACCAAATTAATTACAAACTGTATTTTTAAAAGTATATTATTATTTTTATTCCTTTAGTTTTTTTTTACCCATTATGGGAATTTTGTAAAAAATTCATCAGAATGGAAAAAAATGCATTTATCTAGTGTCAACATATTGTCTTTTACATTGTTTATATACTTTAATCTTAAAAAAAAATTAAATACATCCAAAGTTTCGTCATTCAAACAAAGTGAGTGGAGAATCATTAGAACAAAGTGAATAAAAATATATATAATGTCATTGAAACAAAGTGAGTAGAGAATCATTGGAACAAAGTGAATAGAAATATATATAATGAGTAATAATTTATAAAAACAATAAAGTATTTTAGACTCTGCATCTGTATCTGAAAAACAAATATCAAAATGAATGATATTTAGTAGCTTCAACTCCTCCTTGCATCCTTTTTGAAATTATTAGTTTATTTACTCTCAATGCAATTGACATAAGTTACAAAGCCAACAAAATCTAAAATATTGAGTATTCTATCATTAAATAACTATTTATTTCTCTCAATGGAAATATGTCTAGTACCACAACATAGAGAAATCTCCCTTCATAACAAATTTTTTAACTTAACAAAAACAAAAACATACATAAAGTTATAGGTAACATTGATTGTTGTTGTTTTCATAATCAAATTAATATATTTTCAGTTTAGACCATCTAACACAGTGTTAGATCATCTAATACCAAAGAGATGATAATATAGATAGATGAAAGTTAACATCAAGTCATCTCTCAACAACCTATGTGAACTCATCTTTCTCCTTAAATAGATGTTTTGTTAATTTTCCATTGGTCTCCTTAGATTTTGCATATCCAACAACAAATATGGATAAATCCATAATCAATTCAGCCCATATTATGATTAATATTAACCATATTAGATTTATAATAAATAAAAACAAATAAATTTTCTTTCTTCTATAGTCAATTTAGATAATCATGTCTTCATTTTTTACAAAAGAAACACTTCAACTCTTTTTTTATAATCGATTGTAAAAGATTTTTTTCCTTGCGATTTACTTGATATTTTTTATTCTTTCTAGTAGTTAATTTTTCCTTTTCGCCCTCTTCCATTAGTAAATTTTCTTCCTTAACCACTACTGATCAATAATTTAATATAAAATCACTTATATTTGTGTGTTATAAAAGATTTTCAAAAGTACATATTAATAATATATTAATAATAAAGTAAAGTACACAAAATACAATGCACCAAAAAAGAGTCAAACATGGTATGATCTAAGTTTTTCAATTAAGTCATAATATCCCTTATATGCATGATCAAACACTCATTTAATCTTAGGTTGTGTTTGGTTGAACTGATTTGAGAGGATTTACTGTTCAAAAGGATGGATTTCAGTGGGTGAAGGTTGTTTGGTTGACCTGATTTGGGAAGATGGATCAGGAGAGATTTGCAGGATTGGATCTTCGCTCATCTGAAGAGATGTGGAAGGATTTGAAGGGATGAAATTGGAAATTACGAAATAGCCCTTAAAAATGAAGTAAAAATTACAAAAAATAATTAGAAAAATGTAAATAAGGTATAAATTATAAACAAGAAACAATTATTAGCATTAATGTATATTTATTGTAACAATATATATATATATATGTATATATATTATATGAAAAATAAACTGATTTATACCTAATTCATCAAATAATTAATTCCAATGATTATATATATATTTTTTTTCATTCATAATACTTTCCTTTCCTTTTTTTTTTTCAAGACAACTATAATATAATTAATTTCCCTTCAATCTACTCATACTCAATACAATCTATCCATTCATATAATTAAATCAATAAAAATTATTTACTTTATAAAAGAAATAATAAAAGTATATTATATATGTTATATTGTTTTCTATTTATTCTTCTTTTTTATTTTTATATGAAAATATGTTTATTTAATTGAAGTAAATCAGAAAAAAATATATTTTTATCTCTTTATTTGATTTAATATTTATGATGAAATTGATGGGAGAAGATATTATTTAAAATATTTTTTATTCATCTTAAAAATAGTTTTATTTTCTTTTAAATATAAAATTATTAAAACACAAAAGTAAGGATGTTCACGGGTTGGATTAGTAAAATCATTATCAATCTACTAAAAAATATCTAGTTAGTTGATTCAGTTTTTATATTTTTATATTAAAATTAATTTAATCCAATTCATTTTAATATTTTACCATCTTATTTGAGGGTTAATTAGTAATTTTAAAAATATATGAATTAAAAAAATAAAAATAAATCTATAACATCTATCAAATCAATCCCAAACTTGTATAACCAGTCCCCTCAAATCCCTTCAAATCTTACCATCCATCAATTAATCCAAACAACCCTCTCATCCATACACAATCCACTCAAATTCCTTCAAATTCATCATCTCAAATTCACTCTCTCAACCAAACAAAACCTTAATGAGCTTGAAATATGAAAATTGCATTATAAGGGTGTTGGTAAGAGATTTATGAAACATGGCAAATTGTTAATAAAAAATGTTTAATAAATCTTTGACATTGTCCTATTAATCTACAAAACCAAAAATTAACATAAATGTTGGCCTTCATGAACATCATAGAAAAGTAATTAAATATCTCTTACTCTTTTTTTTTTTTTTAAATATCAATCGTATTTAGAGTGTTGATCTCACTAATATTCAAAGGTTATTTCTTTATAATCACACAATCAAATTCATCCAAGCTAAATGGAGAAAAACTATGTTTCAGTTCCTCATAATTATCCGCTTTCAATTTAAGAATACTCACTTAATATAAAAAAATATTACAAACATGTCTTAATTCATGAGTATAATAATATAAAACTTACATGTGCGCTAAAATCCTATCCAATTATACTCATTTTATAATCTTATAACAAAACTATGGAAATTATATTTCATTTCTTAGTTTTTATGGAAATTATATTTCATTTCTTAATTTTTGTGATGAATTAAGAAATATAATATAATATTTTATCCTAATTTTTTAGCAAATATATCATTTTTTTTCTGAGTTCTAAATGGATAAAAGTTCAAATATAGAATTCACGTATCAGATCTATAGATACTTGTTATATACTTATCTAATTATAAAAATAAAAACTAAAAAAAATTCAAGATTTGATAATAACAATATAAATTAGAAAGACTTATATTAAAATATATAAAAATAATAGAGACAAAAGATAATTCAAATAAATAAAGAGATATTAGAAGTTAATTTTACGATTTTTATTTTTACATATTTTACTCTAATCTTTATCTAACAATTTCAATTATTGATTAATTTAATAATCCAAAAATTTATTTAACTCTAATCAGTGAAATTAATTAAGTAAATTATTAATAATTGGATTATAAACCTAAAATTAATTAATAAATTTTACTCATATTTTTAGAAAACAAATTATATCAATATTTTTTATCTAAATCCTTATTTCAATCGCAATTAAAATTATAAAATTAATTCAATATATAACATTAATTGATTAAAGATGTTGTGACTATTTTCTAATTTATTAAAATTGTATCGACCAACTAACACTTAACCTTTAAATTAATATATATTTACATTATCAAAATAGTAAATAATAATGCACAAATATAATTTACATGTATTAAAGAATTATATCATATATAAAAATAATAAATAATAATAATATACGCATAAATTATTTAATAAATAATAACTCTAAAAAGTTTATTTGAGATGTAGAGTATTTAATATTTCATGGATAAAGGTAGGGAATGGAACATACAAAACTCATGCATCTTCAATCCTAAAGCAGTGAAATAACAGTAAAATATAAACGAAGGTGGACGGGATGGGATTCGGTTTATAAATTACAAACCGGACTCTATCTTCATTTTGCCTCTGGTTTATAATTTTTAATGTTTTTTTTTTCTTTTTTGTTTTTTATAAGGATAGTTTTGAGATTTAAAATTTTATGAAGGTGCGGGACGAGGTTATGAGGTGGAGGAAGAATTCGTGTCCCTTAAGCCCATGTAATGAGTTATTGGGGCTAGTGACATACCAGCAGGACCATAGTGGAAATCTATAGAAAGTTAACACGACACCGTTTTTCACAGCGAACAAAATCCTAGGAAAACAAGGATTGTCAGAGAAATCGGACAAAAACCTAAACCTAAACCCTGCAATGCAAAGTTGAGTTCACAGTTAACAGAGTTAGTAGATAAATCGAAGCTGAAAGGATAATAGATAGTAACAACGCCATTCTTCACTTATCAGAGATGGCTTCCGTTGAAAGTAGAAAGAAATCAGTGGTTTTGGCTCTTTGCAAGTACCTTTCATTGGATCCTGTTAGTGCATGCCTTGCTCCATTTTTTTTTTCTTTCTAATTTGTCACTCATGCTTCGATCACTTCAAAACTTATGCAGAATAATTTCGTGGGTTTAGGATTGCATTGCATTAACTTTTCTGCATTATCCGTATTCTGTGAGGCCAGATTTAGCTGCTTTAGTACAATGTTGAGTTGTTGACTTGATTTCACAGAACGGTGTTTTTATGTTTTTGGAATGCCCAAGTAGAAAGTAGACTAGATAATAGATGGTAATACTAGTAGCTGAGTATGAGTAGCATGATACTTATGATGATGCAAATTCTGCTGCTCTATTTTTGCTTGCAGAGTGTTGTTCCGGCTGAAAGTTTAGACAGTGATATTAAGAGTCTTTACTTGAAAATCAAAGCGGCAGCTGGACATGGGGTTAATCACTCCGATGAGGTAACCTGGCTTTAACTCACGTTAATTAGGACATTAAAATGGTTTTGGGGGTGTTTGTAGTAGTTGGTTTTGTATTTACATTAATCAATTGTTAGGTATCAAATGGAAAAATAAAGGCGAACTAAAATATAAACTATCAGCTTTTAATTCTAGGCTCCAAAATTTTGTTTCTCATTGGAAAGATACTTCCTTTGTTGAGATTATAAACTTTGGTCATGGTCCAAATTGCCAAACACCTTTGAATAACAATGCCAACACTTATTTTCTTTTTATCAATCAGATTATGCAAACTTCTATGATCAGTTCCTCCCATTGTGGTGACACCCATTTCAATTTGAAATCTGTGGCTGATATTAATTTTACCCATCCTAATTACATTAGCTGCTCAAAATTGATTCCATGATAAGCAATTTTATATAATTTTTAAACAAACAGGGCTATTGTCTTTAAAAGAAATCTATGCTGTAATTGATGTCCCTTGACAAAATTGATTTGCTCCAGAAATTGTATGTTTTGTTCCTTTCCTGTTAATTATGCTGAGTTATATGCTTCAAATTTAGGTGTTGAAGTGGGTAGCATTCGCAGAAGCCTTCCCTGTGGCCAATGATGCATGCTTTGAGAATCTCAAGAGATTAAACGATGAATTGTCTGGAAAGTCTGTACTTCTGGGCAATGGATTGAGACCCTCTGAAGCTGATGTTATAGTCTATTCAGTGATTCATTCTTCCCTGGTATGCATTGTCACGTTCTTCGTACTTACTATGCTTTCAGAATAAAGAACCGCTTCCCCACCCCAGAGCTGAAATAGTTGGTCAAACAGTGTTTTTTTTGGTTACTGCTCTTTCTTGTTTTGTTAGGATTTGTGCTTTTAACATATATCAATCTGTACAATTGTGTAAGATTCTTGATTTGTGTTGAATATATATCTAGCATTTTGTTGTACCTATTTTATCTTAATCTTGTACTAAAGAGTTGTAATTTAAAGATATAGGTTTTGATTAGATATCTCTGGTTGCTTATTGCCAGATCAACCTTTCAGATACAAACAAAGAAAAACTGTCACATGTGTTGAGATGGATGGATTATATCCAGGTAATACTACACCTTAAGCGCGCTTATGTTCATGGCTATTTATGTGTAAGATATTATGCTATGTTGCCACTCACACGTGACTTATTCTGCTGTTTGGTGCTACTTCCACTGTAAGTTAGTTTTATTCATCTTCAGAATACGTGACTGTAGTTGTATAGATGAAAGCTATGTTTATCTTTCATTTCTACAACAAATGGAAGAGACCATAAATTGAGGCGTACATTGTGTATTCATTAAGGTGACACCTCCTCAACATTATTCTTAGAAAGTAGATCTAGGCCTTACTCAACTTTACAAAATTGACTTATGAGGTGAAAGTTGCACTTATATACTATAATTTGACCATCTCTCTAGTTGATATGAGATCTCTTAACACATTTTTTATGCTGAAGACTAGACATCTCGAGCATGAGATTAGATATTTGTAAGTGATGTGGCTATAGTTTGATATTTAGTGGCACAGTAGACCCAATAATCCTTATTAGGATATATTATGATATCAACTTAGAAAGTAAATTTAGGTCTAATTCAACCCTACAAAATTGACTTGCAAGATGAAGTTTGCACTAACTTATATACTTTAATTTGACCATATATCTAGTTGATGTAGGATCTTCAACAATTATATAAATAGGTTTATTATTATATATGCATTTTTCATGCTTCTGACTTTGTTTCCAATGGGAGATTAGCCATATAAGACCATAAGGCCCCAATTTTAAATGGTTGAGATTCTTGGATCAAGTTGAAACCCAATTCTAAATCATTATTTTGTTTTTAAACAGATTACATAGTTGACTATATATCCCAGAAAGCTTAGTATTTATAATATCTTAGTTATTGTAGTGTGTTGTCTAGCTATGTTGAGTTACCAAAAGAAAAATTGAATCGAGGTTTACTCTCAACTTTTGTAATAAACCATTTATTAATTGTTCTGACCGTAATTCTTTCATCAGCATAAGCAAGAACTTGTAGGTTTGTTTGAGAAGATATTGTTGCAGAAGCCTGGATTTGAGCCTCCGGTGAGACATAATTCCTTTATTGCTTTTTGAATTTCTACTTATGTATTAAACACCGGGAAGCCACAACGTATGCGGTGGTAGTCATTTTAGACACCAATTAAACAAAAATTTTGGAAAATAAAGTGAGGATTTAAACAAGTTAATGCATATGTTTGTTGTTTGTTGTTTTAGATTCCAACAATTCGTTAAAAATAATAAAATATCAAATGTCAAAACTAGGTTAAGCTTTGTATAAATATTCCTCAACTTTTTTTTTTAAAACTAATTGGAACCAATTCACAAAAAATCTTAGTGGTTTGAGAAGGTAGTCAACCTTGCCCAACGATTTACCAATGTAGCAGTGGACCCTATCTAGACAATTTTTGGTCCCAAATTCCGATTGAAATAAAACATTTTGTAAAATCTTTTTCTTTCATGGACTAAAATGAAAAATCACTTACTTTTTTGGGATTCTGTAATTAAATCTTCATGTTAAATTGGTTACAATACACATATCAGTGAGTGCATCTTCATGTTACATTGATTATAATACAGACATCAATGAGGGCTTGTATCTAGTTCTGGATTTGTACTAGTTATTTTGATTAAGTCTGACATGGTGCTAAGTCCCTTGAGCTAAAGCCTGTTTTTTGGCTTGCAGAAGGTACTGTTTAGTGTCTATTGCTAACTAAGCTGTAGCGCAGAAGCAGTGTTAACAAAAAAACCCCGTATGTCCACTTCAATAATGGTGTTTTCTTTTAACAGAATAAAAGTATCCTTGATGAATTGTGAAAGCTGTTTGAACTTTGAAACAAACATTGTGTATATATGCCGGACAATATGCCTTCTGAAGTTTTATTATGCACCCTAAGACAAGCGTTAGGAGATTTGTTATGTCTAATAGCTGCTTAGTTTTTCATTTCGATGCTGATTTATCAAGGTGACAAAACCTGCTGGAGTCGTGGAAGCTGATTTAAAATCAAAGACCGAGCAAAGCATAAAGAATGTCAATAAGTCAGAAAAAGAATCATCCAAGGATAAAAACAAAGCTGAGGTAAGCCAGTCTATTTTTTTGGCAATGAATAGTATATATATATATATATTTTTTTTTTTTTTTTTTAATTTTC
>Ga0209700_102395_pt1 | contig 38043 bp, 18 predicted proteins | sample SiratroredBW_FD_187528 | JGI IMG/M metagenome (GOLD analysis project Ga0209700, IMG submission 187528) | Root nodule microbial communities of legume samples collected from California, USA - Siratro red BW (SPAdes) (version 2) | ecosystem: Host-associated > Plants > Roots > Nodule | place: USA...
TTTGTTTTTTTTTTTTTTTTTTTCTTTAGATTCCCTTCCTAGCACATTCGTAAATAGTTAAATGCCATTTGCATTATGCCGTAATTTAGGATGTGCGAGAAACTTCTTAATACCTCTCTCTATACCAAACCCCTAGCTTGCATTATGCTGTAATTTAGGACGTGCGAGAAACTTCTTAATACCTCTCTCTGTACCCAAACCCTAGCTTGTTTTTGTGGAATTTATCTCTAAGACCAGGTGCAAGTTCGAAGCATCTCAAAATGCTTTTAATTACTATTATGTTTTCAATTGTCATCTTGTATAGGAATAGAGTATCATCCACAGCAACAAGTTTACTACTATGTCTTTCTTTCTCACTGTAACCCCTTCTAACATGATTTTCTTAGTCGCTTGTCTCACCAACCCAACCCAACCCAACTAAACATTTTGTTACTATGATGGACAAGAAAGGGGCTGGTGGGTCCCCTAGCCTAAGTCCCTTAGAAAACTTAAACTCTTATGTTTGATTACCATTTACTAGTACGAAGATGGAACATGATTCCATGCATCCCCTAATCCACATTATCCATCTTCTATAAAAGCCTAGTATTTCAAGCATGTAGTATAAAAAGTCCTATTTAACTTGATCATAAGTTTTTTTTGCAGTCCACTTTCACTATCTTTCACTATTATGCATTGTTTTCTTTTGCTCGCCTCCTCCACCACCTTATTGTCAACTAAAACACTATTCAAAAGTCCTCTTCCTCTAATAAACACAAATTGTCAAATAATATTGTGGAGGACTTGTTTCAACCTATTAGATAGTATTTTTGTTAAAACCTATATGCACCTACTAGGAAAATAGCTCTGAACTAGTGTAACTTAGTGAATTTTTAGATTGGATCGTGACATCCTTACTTATCATTACACCTATTTGACACTATTATATGGAAAAAAAATTATTTTTTATTCACTTATGTGTGCTACATTCATATCTGCTTTACATTTTTTACTTGGGTTTCAAAAGCACTTATCAACAAATCACTTACCAAAATAGAGGAAATCACTTGAACGCTCTTACTTCCCATAATATTATAACTGTATTTTTTTTTTCAAAATGAGAGGAAACATGAACACACGAAGTTCTTATTTTCTAAATCTGTTAAACGAGTTCAAAAGTATTTATCAGCAAAATACATATCAGACATTTTAAAAGAGTTTTATAATTTTTAGAAGTACTTGTTAGATCATAAATGAAAGAACATATTTCTTTACACAATATTAGAGTTATATTTTTTTCAAAGTAAGAGCAACATGAATGCATGAGGTTCCTACTTTCCATATTTGTAACATGAGTTCAAAAATCTTTCTCATACATTTTAAAAAAGCTTCATACTTACATAGATCACGTAACTCATTAAAATATTCTTTTTATAAACAAAGCATTACAGCCCTTTGAGATACACTCATCTCTTTGAAAATCATTAAGGGGTCGTTTGTTTTCGAAGACGGAAAGACGAGAGTGAGGAAAGACGATGATCGTTTAGAACTCGGGTCCTCCTCTGTTGCAAACAAACCCTTATAGTCTGAATGATATATTGTTTTATTATTCTAGTGGTTTTTTATAAAGCAAAAGTTAAATCTATCCAATCTCATACTTATTCTCATCTCCAAGTCTAATACCTCCTGAAATTTATTTTCAAATGACTACGTTAACTATCCCCTTAACCAAGTTTGGTTCCTCAAACCACTTCCCTTTGAATGTCCACTCCTCAAATCTCATTTTCAGTTAATTATTGAGTGAAAGTATCTAGGGTTGCAGTCCCTTTTTCTATCCATTTAACTATCATTGCTTCCTCTCTCTATAGCTTGTAAAGTTCACCGAATAACTCACTCCTTTCCAGCCTCTTCTCATCCTCTAAATTACTGCATTGATTTATATCCAGTTCCCTAATTATTTTAATTGGATTCTTCTTTTTGTGAGTTAATATTCCAAAATGCTTTCAAATCATTTTTAGCATTCTGAGTCGTAGTACTTGATTCTCCTACCCAGAATTGTCTACACCACTTGATCGCTTCCGGGCTAGTGATGTCTACTTCATCAGAACCATTCTCTTCCTTTTCTCGCTATCTCCGTCTTCGGGCCACTGGTTCTCTCCTTCTGACCTCTTCTCCTACCTCTCAAGAATGGGTTCTGTCAAAAGTCTACTCCTAATCACATCATTTCGTGGTATTCCTCTCGCTTCCCCTCCTTTTCCTTTGTCAGTCTTCCCACTCGCGATTGTATTGTGCTCTAATTCCCCAGTTAGGTTTTGCTATTTGGGCCATTAACTTATTTGTGGGCCCACTTGGGCTTTCTCTTTGCCGGTTTTTGGATGCATTCTTCCTGCGACTGCTTCTTCCTGCACCTCCATAATTTTCAAAATTTCAATAATAGACATAAGTAAATTACAAAATTATCCCTCTTATTATAAAAGAAGGTTTTCCATGAAAGGGGTGCGGTGCATTTCTGAAGACACTTTGGGTGGCCGTCAGTGGTTGTGGGTGGCTGAAAAACAACCACCGTCGTCTTCGTCGAGGTATCTATTATTCATTTTTTCTGATTTCCACGGATTGTAGAAACCGTAGAAGTTTAATATTTACGGATTCTGTAAGCCGTAAGTTTAAAAACAAGATTTATGCCTCTTACGGATTACACAAACTGTAGTTATTTTAACATTCGTAAGAGCTTACGGTTTGTACAAACCGTAAGTGCATAAGTGTATAAGAGAACTCTACAGTTTGTAGAAACCGTAAAAGTAATAGACATTACGGTTTGTAGAAACCGTAGAAGCATTTGCATTTTTTTTACTGCTTACGGCTTCTACAAACCGTAGAACATTTTTTTGTCTACAGTTTGTAGAAGCCGTAAGAATTGAAAAAAATGCAAATGCTTCTACGGTTTCTACAAACCATAAAACAATTTTTTTCTGTTCTGCGATTTGTACAAACCGTAGAACAGTAGCAAATTTTTCTTCTTCTGCGGTTTGTACAAATCGTAGAACAGTACAAAATTTTTTTTCTTCTGCGGCTTGTATAAACCGCAGAACAGAAAGAAAATTTCTACTGTTCTACGGTTTGTACAAACCGCAGAAGAGAAAATTTGAATTACCTACGGTTTCTACAAACCGTAGAACAGTTTGACAATGAAAAAAAATTGGACCACCACCGTCCTCCGCCACCAATCCACCACAACTACGTCTATAATCTAAAATTAAACTTACAATGATGCTTACCTTCCTTTCAATTGCTTGAATGGGTGCCAAAATGATGGAAGTTGAAGTTTGTGGGTTACGGTTTTCACGAACTGTGAATGGAGAACAATGATGGAGAACCAAGCCAACAACCAAGTAACTAAGCTGCACTCAATGTAGATATGCATTGGCAAACTGGGATACAAGCACTGAGAGTGGAGGTGGAGGTGGAGGGGGAGGTGCAGCCGCTGTCGAATGGGGTGCAGTGGCGTGAGAACGGGGTGCAGGCAAAGTTGAGGAAGAAAGAATGTAAAGAGTGGTGGAGGATATTATGGGATATGATATGTTTTAAAAAGAGTTAAATGATAAATTTGCCTAAACTATGGAGGTGCAGGAAGATGATATGGAGGTGCAGGAAGAAGCAGTCTCTTCCTGCACGTTCCTAGACCAAGCAAAATGATTATTATATTCTTGATGAAGAAAATTAAATAAATCTTACACTCTTAAATTTTCTTTTTGAAAAAAATTGAACTATAAATTATATAATCCAGTATAATCTAAAATACAAAAACTGTATCATGAATTGTATAATCTGAAACTCAAGAAAAAATGTATTTTAAATTGTATAATTCAGAATAAAAGAATAATTATATTTTGAATTATATAATTGAAATATAAAAATTCCATTTTAGACTGTAAAATTCACAATAAAAAAAATTATTACAAACTCTAAAAATATAATAAGGATATTTACATATTTTAAAAATATCAGTGCAGGAAGAACTCAAAGAGGTGCACCAAGAATGCGTCTGTTTTTTTCACTCGTATGGGATCCAAATTATTTCCAGACTAGCCTTTGGGAGTGTTTCATTGATCCATGATTCTCCTAATGTGGCTGTTGTAGGTGACGTGTATTCCTGTGCTTCCACTGTCCTGACTCCCAGTGCCAACATGATCTCCTCCCATTTTTTTCCTTAGTTGGTTGTGTCCGCCGTGTGATTCTGGCGCATACACCGTGCTATATATGCCTCATTCCGTTCCAGCAAGATGTATTCCATAGTGTATATATAATTCTCTTCATAGTATATGTGTGCATGAGAGAGAAAGATAGAAAATTGTTTACAGGGCTCACAAGAGAACAATACTGTATAGGAGCATACAAAAGCTTTAATCAGTAATATATTATCTGGTGAGAGGCCTCCCTCTTTTATTTGGATTGCTTCAGAAAGAGGCTTAAACTTCCTTATTATAGGTTCCTTTAATGTTAGAGTTTAGTTTATGTTACCCTAATATTTTTTATAAGTAGCTATCTTAGCAATCTATAATTTTGTATACGGATTTGAGTAGCAGAGTACTATTATAACAATTTCCAAAACTTACCATAATTATTATTTATAATTTATAATATATAACTTAAAATAAGCAGAAATAAATAAAAGCCATATCATAATAAGTCCTTATCATCCAAACATATTCAATTGTCCAAAATGATAAAAAGCATAAAAGTAAAATATTTATCTAAATTTGTCCCATACTAGGGCATTGCATGCTCCTATGCCCCTCAATAACCTTATTATTATTTCCTCTCTCCATTAGTTCCTCAATTTGCGAATGCAGGGTAGGATTATCCTGTCAAGTAAATGCAACATTCCTTTGAGCCTACATAGCTTGCTGCTAAGCTTTTGCAGCTTATTGCTGAGTTTATCTATTCCTCAGAAGCTTCGCTGGATGAAGCAGGAGCACCAGACTCGTGAGTCAGTGATGTTGCCTTAGGTTGGACCTTTGCAGCTAAGTCCACAATGCCATAAACTTCTCCACTGCTTTTGCCTTTAGCAGCCTCACTCCATATCTTAACCCTGGTCTCCTGTGGTGCACTGGAGGAGGAGGCCTCACCAACCTTGGGGTGGTTCTGTAAAAGACGAAGCTGATACTCCTCCTATTCAAACCAAAAATTATTTTTTTTATCAGCAATAAAGCGAAAAATTAATATAGTTGCAAGAAAATTATTTTCTTAAGAGCATAATATATAATTTAAAAAACTCACATGTCTCTTTTGAGCGCGACTATCTAGCCAACGGCCTGTGAACTTGTACTTGTCACTAGCCAAGAAAAACTCATCAGGGTAGGGATCTCGACCAAACTTCTTGGGCTTGAAAACCAGAAAGGCAACAAACGATTATTACTATATTGGAAAACAAAACAAACTTCGTAAAACACGTGTTACTAGATTCCTACCAAATCTTTGGCCACATCAGTAAAACCCTCGTAGGCCCCAGTGTGTGTTCTACCCTTGTAGGAGATCCGATTGGCCTTGTTTCTGGCGGCTATGTTCTTAAAGGTTGGGGTATCCCAATAGGCCAGAAGCTCAATCCAATCTTCCACTTTCATCCAGTGCGGCTTCGTCCTAGTGTTCCTCACCTGTGTAAGGGTGTCCGCAAGATGTTTTGAGCAATATGTATCAAATTTCTTACGGATATATTGCTCATGGCGCTCGTCCCAAGTGCATTTTTCCTACACAATAATTGTGAAATAGCCATTGTGTGAATGAAGGAATTATTGTAAACTATAAGTAAAATCCTCAATAAAACTAAATTGCCTTGAATGTGCGAAACCATTCTTCTCTATCAGCTAATGGCATCCTGCCGTAGGAACGGAAGACACCTCGGAACTGGGTTTGAATGACATGATTAATGCCTTCAACTGCTCGTTGCGCAGGACGCCAACTACAGAAAATCAGAAGTCAATATAAGAGAAAAATGAACATAAATGTTTTCTAAACAAATTCAAATACAGAAAACATGTTAGCTTACCCTCTGGCAGTAGGCTCAATGATGTACTTTCCATCTTCATCAAGAGGGTCGTCATTCATGTCTTCATCTTCGACAAGAACAACATCACCACCTTGGTCCTCCTGATCAGGTATGTCCTCCTCTTCCTCCTTTTCTGTGTCATTCAAAGGCACGCCTGCCGGAAACTCAGCATAATCCGGTTCGTTAGTCTGAGCATTCTGCATGTTCTCCTTGTCAAGTGCCTGCCCAAATAAATTAGGGCATAGCTTTGGCATCATGGGGATGCCTGCTGCTAAACGGAGTGGTCCATGAGTGAGCTTGTGAGGTGATGGTGAAGAACCTCTTGGACGATGCAGGAGACGCTCTTGGATGGAAGGTTGAGCAGATACCCCCAATTGAAGATAGTGAATTGATGATGATGATGATGATGGCTCAAATGCCTTCCCCTTATCTTTTAGACCTCCTTGTCCTACTGAAAGTGCTAAGAAAACATATTATATAATATTTATATGCTAATTGACTTAGAGTATTACTTCTTATATACATCATATTGGGGGTTATGAAAGTAAAGCTACGTGGGACAATACAATGAGTTATTATAATAGATTTATTTTAATTTTTTTAATTGATATATTTTTAAAATTACTAATTGATTTTTGTGGACAATGAAAACCTTAAACCCTCTTAAAAGGTATTTTATAATTTCTAAAGTTACCCACTTATAAGAATATTTTATAATTTCCATCTATTTCGTATTTTCAATCTTCTCAAATTAGGTCAACCAAACAGCGTTCGTTTTAAGTTCTCTTGATTATATTTTTCAACTTTTTAGTGTAAATAAATATTTTAAACCTATAAATTCTATTTATGTATTCAACGTTATTTTAAACAACTGATATCTTTTTATTTAGAATTAAAAATGCTTGGATAAAATAAGAGATAAAGGAATAAAAAGAAACCATAATTAACGAAAAACTTCGAAAAGCATTTTGGTACAAGAATAACTTATGAAAATGTTTTCGATATTATAATATGATAATAATATATTTATTTATATATTAATTTTTACATGAAAATATTAAATGAAGGTTAATACACACTCGTTAAAAGCTATTATTAAATCAAATGTATTAATAAAAAAATTTAATTCTTACAACTCTCTCTCTATGTATGTACAAATGCATTAAATATAAACTAATAATTTCATTAATTTATATAATTAATATTAAAATTTATGACACTTAAGTAAAAATATTAAATGCACATTAAAGTAATTTACATATATCTATGTGCGTGTGAATTGAAAAATCATTATGTACATTGAATTTGTGTGTGGTGCGTGTGTGCGTGTCTGAAAATTATCTTCCTAGATGAAAATAATAATGACCAAAGCAGAACTAAAATCCAGAAGCATCACTACATTAAGTGAGATGTAATTCATACTATTCTAATCTTTGTTTCATTCCAAAGGAATTTATTTCTACCTACCAGTGTGTTTAATCTTTTTATTAAGAAATTTTGTATCTTTAATCAGGAGATAGAAATTATTTCAATTTCAAATTAATAGTGATAAGAATTTTTAATATAATTTTATTAGTTAAATTTTATTAAAATTAAAAAATCAAACACAAAACTTTACAACATTTCAATAAAAAGTGTGTTAGAGAATAGAGAATATTTCATAACATTTTTCTTGTCCAGTTAGAACAAGGCAACATGAATATGAATATTTATTTATGTCTTGCATGAAAAAGGGAGCAGCACGTACCTTGAATGGGTGTAGTTTTACCGAATAGTTGCTGCAGAGAAAGTGGTGGTGGTGATGGTTTCATCACATTGTTGCTTGCACTGAAGTGAGAATCAGTAGCACGTCGTTTGTTCAGTAGTGCGAGTTGACCCATGTTACCCACATGAAATTCTCCGAAAGCATGGTCAGAAAAACCTCTCTTGGTTTGAAGGTGCACAGTTCTTGAGGTGCCTCCATGCATGCCTTGCACCCCCACTCCATATCTTGGTGCAAAAATGCTACTAGATCTTACATCATACTGATTGGGAGGGCCTAGCCTTAATGTCAGATCAATATAGCCGGAAGGATTTTGAGAGGTTCCACCATGGGAACTTGAAAGAGAAATGTTGGATCCGAATGCAGCATTAAGGTTCTCATGAGGAGGAAAAGGGGCAGTCGGAAACAAAGGAAGCTCTTCACCAAACCTTTGCCTATCTTCAGTAGCACGGACAAAAGAAGGAAGCAGCTTCTCCAGCAATTCAATCGACAGATGAGGGCCCGATCCAGATGAGTTACCTTTAGCAAAAGGGTCATCAGAATACATAAATAATTCAAACAAGTAAATGTTGGAAAGAGGAATGGATTCTCTCACCTTGAGGATTCATTGTTCCTTAATTTTCGTCTGAATGCCAAAGATTTAAAGGAAGGGGACAATACTAAGGAGCAGGTTCTGTGGTTTCTAATGAAACCTGCGTAACCGCCAAAAAAAATGTTATTCAACATAGTAAGATTATTTAATTATTTCACTGCTCTGCGCGTAAAGCAGCAGTGTATCAATGAAATGGTTGCAGTCTATTCTGAATGGGATGTTAAATGCATCATTGGACATAACATATATAAAGATAGAATACTTTAAACTCCTGTATATAAATTCATAACTATGGATAAATATGGTTCTTATTCCTGTAAATGGACGTAAATGTTTATTCCTTATAATTTATGAAAAACGTTCTTCTCACATTTCATTAATTTTTTTAAACACGGGAACATAAAATTAAGGTTGATGTAAGTCTCCTTCTGCCTCTGATAATCCTTTTTATAAAAGCCACTTTTATTATTTGAACATAAAAGCCACGTCATTATATATATATATATATATATATATATATATATATATATATGTATGTTATTTTTCTAAAAAGGGGGAAAAGGTAAATTTGAGTAAAAACAAATAAAAGAGACAAAAAAGAATAGAGCTTAAAAAGTGTTTGCGCTTAATTTTATTTCTGAAATTGAATTTTATTATGTAAGAATTGGGGTACCCTCTGAACTCTGAGGAATAAAAATGCTTAAAACAATACTTTTCACAAAAGAAAGTCCTAAATACCAAGCTTGGGACATGATGCATAGAAAGAATAAAAAAAAATCAGATCTTTATGAGAAATGGTCAGATGAATGAAAATAAACCATGCAGAAGTGAGGTCTGAAACAACACCTCCATGCACAAATCAAAAACACATTTTGAAAAACAAAAAAAATCAATGAGATCATGAATCAAAGGGTGAATAAAAGGAGAGAGGATATCCATGACAACAGTAAATCACGTATAAAGAAGACAGAGAGACGAAGAAGAGGATACCAAGAAAATCTGTAGAGAAGGTTGGTAACCTCTGTTCACTTCTGTATGTATATTTTGAAGAGTGAGAAGTGAAGAGTGAAGACAACCTTATTTATAGTGAGAATTGATCGACCGTGTTGCCCAACATTGATTTTTATTGGATAAAAAATTTATTGAATTTCTCTAACTCATTGAATTTATTGAATTTATTGAAAAATTTATTGGATGAATTTCTCTACTGGTGTACCTGGCGTTACCTTTCTTCTTCTTTAACTCATTTTTTTCTACTCTTCAATTGTCAAAAAAAACGTTCACATTAACTTTTAATTTCTATTTAATATCATATTAATATATCTGATATATATATATATTATCTTTTCAGATCAAATTAGCTTCCAATTTTCATTTATTATTTTTTAGCATATTTGATATTTTTACTTTTACTTAAAAATTTCATAATTTATCTAAAAATTTCAACGAGATTTTTTTCAATTGAGTTCAATTTAACTTAATTCTATTTATAATTAAATCCAAACATATATTTGATATTTTTTTTATCTTTGTATTTTTATTTTTAATAATATATACACTTGCGATAAATGAATAGAGGAAAACATTAAATCTATTCATTAATTACTTATCTAAATAAATTCAAATATTAAAGCTTTCAATCTCTTACCATGTCACAGCTTGCAAGCATTAATTGTCTTCTTATTTTTATTGTTATATTAAGTTAAACATATGCTTCATTTATTGCATTGTTTACAACAGTGGTTTGAACGTTGCCTGTTTTCCATTATCGTTTGCCTGTATTATAAATTTCAAATGTAAGACTATGTGTTAAATGTTTCTTCTTTATTTTTTTCTTAATAGTCATACCAGCATTTTTATCGCGTTCCAGTCAGTTTGGTAATTTTTCTTTAAATAACTGAAATGGTAATTGAATTTTTTTAATTCAATTAATAGCGTCATTATTATGACTTGAAAACATAATTGCTTGCATTAAAACTGTTAAATAGAAACTATTTTTCTTTAATTTTGTATTTATGATTGCTATTTTTTTTAACTTTGTATTTATGATTGCTATTTTTTTTAACTTTGTATTTATGATTATTCATTCATCAAGAAGAGCAATTTAATAAATATTTAATGCCATCATTTATTTTTCTTCATTAAGTTCGTTTTAACAGTTTTTTTAAAATTTAATATTTTAACACTCAATCATAACAACACAATTAATTATATTTTTTCTATCTTTAACTTAAACCATTAATGTCCATTATTATATTATTAGGATAAGATCGTTAGGGTAAGGACATAAATGTTGGAATTAGTGAAGATCCTCCTAAAGCGATAATTTGGTGAAGAAATTGTTTGAAAACTTTAGATTCTAGATTTGGGATGGTTTTAACATGCATTTGTTATAACATGCATTTGTTAGTGTCTATTAATCATTTGTTTGCATTGTTCTTATTCAAAAATAAGTGAAAATTACATTTTTAAAATCATTTTAGAAAAATAAAAGTGTTGTAGATAAAATTTAACATGTTAATTTTGAAAATAACCTGTTAATGTTCTTAGCAGTTTGACTTACACAAATCTTAAAAGCAATGCGGCGCGCATTTTCTTTTAACTTCTTCGAACAAAAAGGTTTTCAATCACTTTTCTAAAGATTTCAAAAAGAGTTTCTAAGAGAGAAAACCTTCTAGTGAGAAATGATTCATCAAAGTTTGTAAAATTCATCATGATTTCTCACAAATAAAAAAGAGCATAGCATCCATTTGATTGTTTGGTGTGGCAGCTGTCATCATGAACAGATAAGTGTTCCTCATCTGTGTTTTTTTACCGTGCTAAGTTGCTGCATGATTGTTTTTACAAATTGTAATTCATTCTTGATAAAATTCTTGGTTGTATAGTGCTTAAATAGGTGTTTTAAGCATGGTACTTTGTGTAAACATGTAATTGTTCGGTTATATTGTATTGTTTGCATATAGAACAACAGTAGGGAGCTCCATTTGCCCTAGGATTGTGCATCTTGTGTGGTAGGGAGCTGCACAAGGAGTAGAGACCATCTTGTAGGGTTCAAGATTGGGTCTTGAGTGTGTTTTGTATGTAAACTTGAATGGTATAGTGGAAATCTTTGCATTGTTGTGTAAATGAATGGACGTAGCTCTTGAAGAAGAGTGAACCAGGATAAAAAAGTTTGTGTAATCTTCTTCTTCCATTACTCTTTTGATTTTTGAACTGCTTTTGTACTGTTGTATTTCTGCTGTTAAGAACAACCTGTTCAATTCAAGAGCAACCTGTTAAATTTATGGACAGATTCAAAATATTCATTCTGGCAGCATTTTTAATATGTTAAAATTGAAATTTAACCTGTTGTATTCCAGCAATTTTACTGCAGCATTCGTATCGTGGTTTCTTGGGTGATTTTACTTGCATCTTTGGATCTCACTTAATTTCCCTTAACTTTTAAAACTGGTTTGTTCCTTTAAGTATTGTCATATAAAAATCAGTTTATCCATTAGTTCTGTAAAACTGTTTTGGTGATTGGTTGATTCTTAAACATAGCTTGGTTTTGACTATTTTGTTTTTTTCCTATAATTGCATTATGCTGTTTTGATGGTTCTCAATTTTTGATTCGTATTGCAGCCTGTAATTCTGATACAGTTTTCTATCGGCATAATTGATTTCTCAGTTTTATCCTTTCTTGGTTTATTCTCTTGAGTAACTCTGTTAAGCCAAAATTGTATCATAAGTTTTCAGATTTTGCAATTTCATTCTTCTTATATTCATCTAGTTATATTGAAAAACTTCAGTGTTTTGTCAGCTGATACAATTTGGAAATCTGTTTTTGACTATTGATTGGTTTATATTTTGCTTGTTACAGAATTGCACTATTTCATAATCTTGCACATTATGTGTTGTGGTATTCTTCTATAATATTTTCACCTTCCATTTCTTCTGTAGTATAATGCATAAGTTAACTTAGGTTTTGCAGCACTAGTGTCCGTTAATTTGTCTTACATATTTTGTGCCCCTTGCTTGCTTTTATATCTAACACATTCTACTTGGATTACTCATTTCTATTTTACATATAACATTGTAATCTGCCTTGTACTGTGTAATTCACTTTGGTCATTTCAAAACTATTCTCAAATATCATTTGAAAATATGTTATATTCATTTTGATCAAATCTGGTTTTTCTGGTTTATTAACTCTGCTGTAATGTTGTGAATTCAACTTGTTAAAATATTATTTAACCTATTAAACTCTGCTATTGGTTGAAAATTGTCTAAGTGTTGAAAAGGATTTTTAACCGTTTGTTTTTAATTTCAATCTGTTATCTGCATTTTCCATAACTGCCAAAAATATTTTAACGTGTCGTTTTTTTATCTATAACAGGTTGTTTTTACTGATTTTACATATCGGACTTATTTTTAACTCGTTGTCTGTATTTTTAACTTGTTGTTTTTGTGTGTTCTTAACATTGTAATCATAGTTTCATAAAAACACTTATTCATACTTTCAATTTTTCAAAAAGTGTAAATAGTTCAATCCACCCCAATCTTGAACTTTGACCACCTTATTTTTCAACAATTGATATCTAGAGCAGGTTCTTGAAAGTTATTTGAGTTTATCCTAAATGACCAAAAATAAACTTCCTTTTGCTGAAGGTGCCTCGATTCATAGGCCACCTATGTTTTATAGGTTGAACTATTAATTTTGGAAAGTTAGAATTAGGATTTTTATTGAATCTATTGATCAGGGTGTTTGGGGTGATATTGTTAATGGACCATATGTTCCTAAAATGCTTGTTGATAATGTGTATGTTGATAAACCTTGGTGTGATTGGACTGGTGAAGAAAGTAGGAAAGCTCAGTATAATAGCGTTGCTAAAAATGTAATTATCTCATCACTTAATCTTGATGAATTTTTCAAGGTCTCAAGTGTACATCAGCTAAAGAGATGTGAGACATTCTTGAAGTTACGCATGAGGGAACGAGCGATGTCAAAAGAGCAAGAAAGCACACTTTGATACAATAATATGAGCTATTTAGAATGAAGTCAGGGGAGACAATAGCTGAAGTACAAAAGCGATTTACCCACATCGTTAATCACTTGATAAGTCATGGCAAGGTGTTTGATAAAGAGGAGCTGAATATCAAAATTCTGAAGTGCCTGGATAGGAGCTGGCAACTTAAGGTTACAGCATTTCAGAAACGAGAAACTTAACCACCTTGACAACTGCAACATTGTTTGGAAAATTAAGGGACCATGAACTGGAAATGATCAGACTTAATGAGCAGGAGCATGCTGATAGAAAGCAGAAAAGAATAGCTCTCAAGTCTACAATTCAGAAAGAAGATAGTGGTGATAAGTGCTCCAGCAGTTGCTATGAGACCGAGACATTAACACTGCTAACCAGAAAATTTAGCAAGTTCCTGAAGAAGAAGAGCAAAGAGAAAAGTTAACCATTCAAGATGTACAATAATAAAAAGGTTGACAATTCTACTAATGTTACTTGTTTTGGTTATGGAAAACAAGGTCACATAAAGATGGACTGTCCTAATCAAACGCTTAAAGAAAAAGCTCTCGAGAAGAAATACGGGAAGAATAAGAAGCAGAGAAAAGCATACATTGCATGGGAGAACAATGACACTTCCTCCAGCTCTTCATCAGATAAAGAAGAGGAAGCAAATCTCTGTATGATGGTGGGACACGAATTAGATAGCAGTGTGAGTTCTAATATCACTTTCACTCATGAAAATTATAGTACTTTGCTAAATGCTTTTAAAGAAACTCATGAGGAGGCTAACTGTTTTGCTCTTTCCAATAATAGACTAAAGGGTTTAAACAATTGGTTGGAGAATAGAGTGAAACAATTAGAAGAAGAACTTCTGAACTTGAAAACTGATTTTGAAAGTCTTGAGATGATTTATAAAAGTTCTTCTTGTAGTTGTTCTGAAAGTGGTAAAGTAACAAACTGTGAAAATTGTGAAGTTTCGCAAGGAAAGGTGAATTATCTAATTAAAATTGTTTTTAAACTCTCCATGGGAACTGCAAATTTAAATAAACTACTTGGTTCTCAAAATTGTGTTTTTAATAAAGCAAGCACTGGTTTCTAAGAAAGTTTTCCAAAGAAAGTGAAGAAATTTAGTAACTTTTTTAATCATGGTAGTACATCATCTTCACCATTTGTCATTTGTTTCTATTGTTTGGAAAGAGCACATACGGTTAGACATTCTAGAGCTAGATTGTATTTTTGCCTAAAGGCCTTGTGAAGTGGGTTCCCAAGGGTACTATTAACATGAATGGACCCAAGTTTAATAGGGGACAAACTCTTGCAACTTAACTTGTTTTGCAAGAACTTTGGACAACCAAGAAGCAGTTGTGGTACCTTGATAGTGGTTGTTCAAAGCATATGACAGTCAATACTTCAAAGTTTATTAATTTAAAGATTATGCAAGAAGGCTTTGTGACGTACGAAGATAATAACAAAGGAAGAATCCTTGGTAGAGGTGATGTTGGGAGTCATGACTCAATAATAATCAAGGATGTGTTGTTGGTGGATGGACTGAAGTATAACCTGTTGAGCATCACTCAGTTGTGTGATAAAGGCTATGAAGTCACTTTCAAACCAGACTTATGCCTCATATCAAATCCATCAACTCTTCAGACCTTGCTTATTAGTAAAAGAGTAAACAATATTTACATGCTTAATATTTGTGACATTGCATCTAGCATGACTTGTTTGCTCTCCAAGAATGATGATTCATGGCTCTGACATAGAAGGTTAGCATATATTCATATGCATCATCTTTATTCTTTTCATAGTCATGCATATAGAATTTATAATAAACGAACTATGACTGTGGAAGAATATGTGCATGTGGTATTTGATGAGACTAACCTTGATTTGCGAGATGTTTATAAGAACATGGCAGAGGATGAGGAAAATAGTAGTGAGTTGCTGGAAAGAAACAGTCAGTTGATTCAGGAATTCAACCGATTGAATTTTTCTGATAAAAAGTCAAATGAAGAGGCAGTTAAACAAGAAGCGTCAACTCATGAAGGACTACCACCTGCACCTATGAGTAATGCAGATCTACCAAGAGAATGGAGGATTCCTAGGAACTTATCTCTAGATAACATCATTGGCCAAATAGAACAAGGAGTTTTTACTAGACGCACGTTTAATAATTTTTTTGAAAATATGGCATTTGTCTCTCATATTGAACCTTCTTATATTGATATTGCTTTGAGTGATGAGAAATGGATTGATGTTATGCATGATGAACTGAACCAGTTTACTAGGAATAATATAATGTTTAGGTTTTAGTTCCTAGATCACCTAATTGAATGTTATTGGCACTAAATGGGTTTTTAGAAACAAATTAGGTGAACAGGGCATTATTGTTAAAAACAAAGCTAGGCTAGTAGTTAAGGGATATAATCAAGAAGAAGGAATTGATTTTGGTGAAACATATTCTCCTGTGGCTATACTAGAAGTTGTTAGATTGGTGAAACATATTCTCCTGTGGCTTACAGCTAGTCGTCTTGACATCATGTTTAGTGTCTATGTGTTCCAGGTTCCAATCTAACTCGAAAGAATCACATTTTAAAGCTAGAAAGAGGATTTTGAAGTATTTGAAAGGAACAGTAAATGTGGGACTATGGTATCCTAGAGGAGCTACACTAAGCTTAACAGGTTATTTAGACTTGGACTTTGCCGGTTGCAAGCTGGATCGCAAGAGTACAAGTGGGACGTGTCATTTTCTAGGTGCTAAGAAAATTCAATGTCAAATTCAAGGTTGGTTTAGACATTTTTCTTTCTACTAATAAGTTTTTGAATAAGCCTTCTTCATGCAAAGAACACTCACATGCATTTTCTAATTCATTTTTTATTTATTTTTATAAATTAATCCATAGCCCCTTTTTGTGATTAAACAAAAAGCTCAACTCTTCTCTTCTTTTGAAGTTTTGAACAACCTAATCCATATCTTCTAGTTGATATATTTGTATATTTTTATATAAAATTAAAAACTATAATATATGTAACATTGAATATAACTTATAAGTATATAAAACGAGACTAACTTAGAAAAATAAAACTTGATTCTCAAAACAATGAACTTGATCGTATTATCATGTCTTAAAGTCTCCTACGGTTTGGTAAGCATTTAAATTTAATTTATATTTATAAATTCTAAATTTATAATGTTCTTCCTTGAGTCTGCACATATTATTTTGAAATTAATTAAATAATAATAAAAATAAAATGATTTTGAGATCAATTTATCAATTTGATATTGATTTTTACCTGATATTGATACACTTAAAAGGAACAAAAACCAACACAAACTCTAATTTCTCAATCTACTGCTCAAAGCTTCTAAATAGAGACATAAGCATAAATGCCCAATATAGAATGATAAAATAAATTGGCAATTGGATAATGGGTTAATGAGAATTAAACACTTAGTTTAAAGCAACAATATGGAATAATCAATGAAAGAAAAGAAAGAGATAAGTGAAAAAGTCAGAAAAATGAAAGAAGTAAGTGGGAGGATCAGAGAAAAGAAAGACATATAAATAGATTATGCTAATCTAATGAAGTAGTAGAAAGAGATAGTTAGAAAGTTTTAATATTTAGAATTCTTTGAGTGTTCAATGTTTTTTAAAAAAATATTATTAATTTTTTAAGAAAATATTTTAAAAATATTATTTATTAAATAATATTTATAGTACAAATATAGATTTGAAGTCATTAAAGAATATCTATAATACGGATATAACTTTTAAAATCAGTTAATATACTCTAAATTTTTTATTAAAGATTATTTTTAAATATAATTTTAAAATTAAATATTTTTTAATTTTATACATGTTTGGTCCTTGAGGCAGCATTGCTAGTAAATATTCACTACTCGTTAACCATAGTTAGTAAATTTTATTTGGATATTTTAAGCAAAATTTAAATGATCAAAATAAAATTATTGGTGAAATAAATATTAACCATTAAATAACTATTTATAATTTAAATTTATATATTTATATTTTTCTTATTTAAACTCATTAAATTGAAGTTATTTTTTAAAAATTATACTTTGTGTTACAATTTAAATTTATTTAAAAAATTTTACACTAATATTTTATCATACATATTTATTTGAATTATGATTTAAAAGTATTTTTTATATAAATTTATATTTAAAGGAATTATTTTTTGAAAATTTTATATAGAGTTAAAAAATAAAAATAAAAATATTAACAAATATTTCTTAATATCTATAAATATATAAAAAAAACCACAAATATTTTTTTGCAAATACCACCGATTAGAGTGAAAGTAACGAATAAGTACTTGCTATTCCTACCCTATCCGTAACATGTAAGGGCGGTGTTGGATTTGTAGGATCCGTTTTTGCGTAAACATGTCAATATGTTTGTTGGGTCATGGTTTGACTTGGGAGGACGGCTTCTTCCTGCAGCTCAATGATCTCGTTCCGCACCTTTTGAATGACATTAATGTCTTTACTGAAATTAGAAAAATGGATATGGAAAAATTTGAAATAAAAGTATGATATATACCAGATTAAAAAACAATTTTAATCCAGTATACATTTCTTAATTTGTAATCAGAATATATCTAATACGTTATATATTTTTTAAAATTTTGTATCCGTTATATATTTTTTAAAATTTTGTATATCAAATTGTACACTGAATTTTAGGATCTAGTATATATTTTATATATTAATATATTTTAATATATATTTTGTATATCAAATTCTATCTAATTCGATATATAAAATATATATTAAATTGTATATTGGATTTTAAAATTTATTATGCAATTTAATATACAAAACTTTAAAAAATATATATTAGATTACGTATATTCCGGTATATAAATTAAAAAATATATATCGAATTCAACCTATTTTCAAATTTGGTATATAAATAATCGAACTTGCCATCTTCACTGAAAAACCTCTCTGGTGCACCTTTTGGAATGGTCTCGGTTCCACCCACCACTATATCCTACATATAAACTAATAATATGCATATATGTGGAGTTTGCTGATATACTCTAGTGTTCCTGCCTTCTTGTTTGCATGATTTTGTTCTTTTAAAAGTGGCACATAATAGCTTTGATCTTCTTCATGGTCATTGATGCTGATAGTGCGGCACGGTGGACGGCGGTGATAGCAGCGGCAGTGTAGGGTGGCGGCAGCAGTGGCAGAATCTTCTCACAATGGTGGCTAGTTCAGGTAGTGGATGCACATGTTAGAAAATAAATAAATTATTTTTATAATGTGACTCATGTGAAATATCATTATGAGTCTGTATGTGATTTAATAAAATAAAAGGATGTATTGATAATTATGAGAAGTTATTTATTTCATAAATATTTGATGGTAACCAATATGATGGGAGTTGGTTATAGATATTATTGATAATAACCAAATTAATGAAAATTAGTTATTATTTTATAATAACTGATGGTAACCAATTTGATGGACATTGGTTATATAAAGATAGGGTTCTGTCTCTTGCAGTATGAGAGTTCTACTTAATATACCATCAATAAAGTGTGTAGAGTAAAAGTAACTGAAAGAGATAGATTGAGATAAGGAGATTGAAGTACAATTGGTTGGATCTCTAATAGATCAAAGTAAGTCTCTCTTACTATCCTATATTATGTAAGAATCATAGATTCTAAGATTCTGTGAAATATTTATGAATGATTATTCTTAATTATGTTTAAACTTACATGTGGTATCAGAGCCACAGTTATTTGAATTTGTGATTCTCCATTAATGACGTTTTTTTTCAAATTTTGATAAACTCTAAATTTGAATTATGAATTTATGAATAAGTAATTAATTTTATTTTAATTAATATGATGGTGAATTGTTTGGTGTTCACGGAATTGAGTATGAGTTTTGAATTCCATAATGAACAAGTGGCACAAGTGGCACGTATGGTTCTCCCTTATGGATAGAGGCATCCACCACATTCAATTTGTAGTTGTCACTTATTTTATTTAGAAACCTCTTGGTTGAGTATTAGGTTTTTCAAAACTGCCAATTGTTGGTAAAGATTACATCTTTTCTATTAATGTATCACGAAGCAACCAAATTAATTGAAAGGTGAATTGTTTTTAATAAAGGCAAGGTTGCAACAATTGCACATTGAAAGATATAAAGTGATAGTAAATGTATGTGGGTCCAATTATAGCCTATTAATGTAACAAATTAAAGAGAAGGCTATATATTTTAATTATGATTATTTTTCGCTGTATTAATGAAAATTAATCTATGAATTGATTGATTTTATTGAGATTAATCTTATGGTAGATTTGTAATCACCAAAGTGATCAAATCTTTATGTTTTGGTTAATTTCAAATTAATGATTATTTTATTAGAATTAATCGTATAATAGATTTGTAATCACTAAAGTGATTGAATCTTTATGTTTTTTTGATTATTTCTAAATTAATGATTATTTTATTGGAATTAATTGTATGATGGATTTGTAATCACCAAAGTGATCAAATCTTTATGTTTTATTTTAATTCCAAATTATTGATAATTTTATTTATTGGAATTATTTGTATGATAGATTTGTAATCACCAAAGTGATCAAATCTTTATGTTTTATTTAATTTCAAATTAATGATAAATTTTTACTTCAATTACCTATAGAATGGATGCTAAATTATAAATAATTGATTTATATGGGTTAATTGAAGTTCATTATTATAAGGCATGTATGGATTGCCCAAAGGTTGATTAGTTGTTCTTATAATTAATGGACATGATTGTTGGTAGCGAGTATGCATTATTAGTTTTACTTCTATATCCAAAGATAATAAGTTTTGCTAATTAGTGTATGTCTTACCAAATAATGTTAATATTATAGCATCATTATGTTTTGCGTATTAATGTATCACCCAAAGGAGAACATTAGTATGCATATAATGTCTGTTTATTGTTGGAATTTGTTTAATGCATAACTCAAAGTATAAATGATAAGTGTGTGTTAATGGCAATATTTGTTCCTGTATCTTTATGTTCACAAGCTATGTATGTTTTACTATTGAATGGGTTAAGTTTTTCTGATTGGAGCAAACAAGTCCAATTCCATATAGGTGTGTTGGATTTGATATGGTTCTTAATGTTGAGAAACTTGCTACTATTAATGATGCTAGTAACAATGAAGAGAAAACTCATTATAAAGCTTAGGAAAGGTCAAACAGACTTAGTTTGATGTTTATGTGAATGAGCATAGTAAGTAATATTAAGTCAGCTCTTTCCAAAACTGAGAGTTTAAGAGAATTTACGAAATTTGTGGAAGAGCGCTCCCAAACTGATGATAAGTCTCTTGCTGGGACATTAATGAGTACTTTAACCACCATGAAATTTGATGGTTTTTGTATTATGCACGAACATGTCATTAAGATGACAAATATATTGCAGCAAGACTTAAGTCTCCTAGAATGACAATGGATGAAAATTTCTCGTACAGATAATTTTGAACTCATTACCGTCTGAGTATGATCCTTTCCAAATGAAAGATAAATGGAATGTGCATGAATTGCATAGTATGTTAGTTTAGGAAGAGATCAGACTTAAGAACTTAGGAAACAACTCCATTCATTATGTGAATAATTAAGAAACTGAATTTCATTTGGACTTGTTGGATACTTTTTATGTACCTAGTATTTTAGGAATTTAGTTTCCTTATTTAAACTTTATGTTGTTGGATACTCTTTTAAGTTCGAGAATGGTTGTTTCAGTTTATATAAGAGTACTTGTAGGATTGGATTTGGTATACTTTCTGATGATTTATATAAATCTTGGTAATTTATATGTTGAAACTCTTATGACTCTACATCTTAATGTTGGCACTAAACATGGTTTAGTGAATGAGTGTTCTGCTTACTTGTGACATAAGCGTTTGGGACATATTTCTAAAGAAATGATGGAAAGATTAGTAAAGAATGAAATTCTTTCGAATTTAGATTTTACTGATCTGAATGTATGTGTGGATTGTATTAAAGGCAAACAAACAAAACACATAAAGAAATGACCCACAAGAAGTAGCTAACTTCTTGAAATTATACACACAGATATATGTGGTCCTTTTAATGTAAATTCGTTCAATAAAGAGAAGTACTTTCACCTTTACGGATGACTTTTCACGTTATGGACATGTCTATTTATTGCATGATAAATCTCAAGCAGTGAATGCCTTAGAAATTTATATAAATGAAGTGGAAAGACAATTAGACAGAAAGGTGAAAGTTGTCAGATCAAATAGAGGTGGTGAGTATTATGAAAGATATGATGAAAGTGGTCAACATGCAGGTCCGTTTGCTAAGTTTCTTGAGAAACGTGGTATTTGTGCTCAATACACAATGCTTGGTACACCACAACAAAATGGTGTGTCAGAAAGGCGTAATCGAACCTTAATGGATATGGTTAGGAGCATGTTAAGTAATTCATCTTTACCCGTATCGTTATGGATGTATGCTTTAAAAACTGTCATGTATCTATTGAATAGGGTTCCTAGTAAGGTAGTTCAAAAGACACCTTTTGAATTATGGACATGAAGGAAACCCAGTTTGAGACACTTGCATGTTTAGGGTTGTTAGGCAGAAATTAGAATATACAATCCTCATGAAAAGAAACTAGATGCAAGAACGATCAGTGGATATTTCATTGGTTATCCAGAAAAATCAAAAGGGTATATGTTTTATTGTCCTACCTATAGTACAAGGATTGTTGAAACTGGAAATGCTCGGTTCATTGAGAATGGTGAAACCAGTGGGAGTGAAGTTTAACGAAAAGTGGAGATTAAGGAAGTTAGAGTACAAGTTCCTTTAACTAGTACTTCTACTTTAAGAATTGTTGTTCCTCATGTTGATGAAGCATACAACGATCCAGAAGAACAAATTAATGATTCTGAAGTTAACAATGAACCTGTAGTAGAACAACCACAAGAAATAGTATTAAGAAAATCTCAAAGAGAGAAGAAATCTGCAATTTCGGATGATTATATGGTTTATCTACAAGAGTCAAAAACTGACTTAAGTATCGATAATGATCCAGTTTCATTTTCAGAAGCCATGAATGATGATAATTCTGATAAATGGTTAGATGCCATGAAAGATGAGCTTAAATCAATGGCACAAAATTGTGTATGGGACCTTGTGGAATTGCCAGAAGGATGTAAGAGAGTTGGTTGTAAATGGGTCTTTAAGACTAAACGTGACTCTCATGGCAATATCGAACGTTACAAGGCTAGAATGGTTGCCAAAGGTTTTACTCAAAAGGATGACATTGATTATAAGGAAACATTTTCGCCTGTTTCTAAGAAAGATTCTTTCAGAATATCATGGCATTGGTAGCTCATTATGATCTTGAGTTGCACCAAATGGATGTTAAAATCACTTTTCTGAATAAGGATTTAGAAGAAGATGTTTACATGGACCAACCAGTAGAGTTCATTGAAGAAGGAAAGGAGCACATGGTCTGTAAACTTAAGAGGTCAATATATGGACTTAAACATGCTTCCAGACAATGGTATCTTAAGTTCAATGATACTATTACATCCTTTGGATTTGAGGAAAACATTATTGATCGATGTATATATCTGAAGGTTAGTGGGAGAAAGTTATATTTCAGATTCTGTATATTGATGATATCTTGCTTGCAACTAATGATCTTGGTCTGTTAAGTGAGACTAAAAAGTTTCTCTCTAATAGCTTTGAAAGGAAAGATATAGGTGAGGCATACTATGTGATAGGGATAGAAATATTTCGTGATAGATAGGATTGTAAGGTTTGTCTCAGAAAGCATATATTAATAAAGTTTTTGAGAGGTTCATAATGGATAAATATTCAACATTTCCCGTTCCAATAAAAAAAAATGAGACAAATTTAGTCTTATGCAATGTCCAAAGAATGATTTAGAACGGAAACAGATGGAGAATATTTCTTATGTATCTATTGTTGGGAGTTTGATGTATGCTCAAACATGTATGAGGCTAGATATTAGCTTTGTAATTGGTATGCTTGGTCAATACCAAAGTAATACAGGATTGAATATTGGAAAGTTATAAAGAAAGTCTTAAGATATTTGTAAGGAACAAATAATCACATGCTTAAATGAGATATGATCATCTTGAGGTGATTGAATATACAAATTCAAATTATTTATATCTGTATAGATACAAGAAAGTTTACATACGGTTATGTGTATCTTTAGCCAGAGGAATGATTTCATGGAAAAGTACGAAGCAGCTAGTCATTGTTGCATCCACATGAAAGTTGAATTTGTGGCATGCTTTGAGGCCACATTTCAGGCTAATTGGCTACGGAATATTATTTCAGGACTTAGGGTTGTTAACATTATTGCCAAGTCGCTGAAAACTTATTGTGATAATTCCGTAGCAGTCTTGTTTTCTAAAAACGACAAGTATTCCAAAGGTGCTACACTTATGGAATTGAAATACTTTGCCGTTAAAGAAAAAGTTCAGAAACATAAGAGTGTCAATAGAACATGTCAGCACCGATCTTATGCTTGTTGACCCTTTAACAAAAGGGTTATCGGCCAAATTATATAACGACAATGTAAAGAATATGGGCATTATGTGTACTAGTGAATGTTGAATGATAAATGTTATTATTAATGGTTATTTGACACTCTGAGCTCATTATTGTGCAAGTTTCTGAAATTCATGTTTTCTACCTTATGAATCTGTATGCAAATTATGATTATGATGTAGAAAACACATTATGTTATTTATGATGAAAGATGACATTATATTTGAACCCATTATGGACTTCTCATTATGAGGTCATATTAAGGAGAAGGACGATACAGTAGTACATGGAAGGAAATGTGTCGATTAAATGACATGTAACCGCCATGACTCTTATTATTCCTATATCTTTAAGTATGACGAATGATGGAACCAATTTATTGAAGGTCCTTTAATGCGCATTATGATTTATGTAATTTATTAAATCATGAAGTATTATGGTATCACATGAGTCAAGTGGGAGAATGTTAGAAAATAAATTAATTATTTTTATAATGTGACTCATGTGAAATCATTATGGGCCTGTATGTGATTTAATAAAATAAAAAGATGTATTAATAATTATGAGAAGTTATTTATTTCATAAATATTTGATAGTAACCAACATGATGGGAGTTGGTTATAGATATTATTGATAATAACCAAATTAATGGGAATTGGTTATTATTTTATAATAACTGATGGTAACCAATTTGATGGACATTGGTTATATAAAGATAGAGTTCTGTCTCTGCAGTATGAGAGTTCTACTCAATATACCATCAATAAAGTGTGTAGAGTAAAAGTAACTGAAAGAGATAGATTGAGATAAGGAGATTGAAGTACAATTGGTTGGATCTCTAATAGATCATGGTAAGTCTCTCTTACTATCCTATATTATGTGAGAATCATATATTCTAAGATTCTGTAAAATATTTATGAATGATTATTCTTAATTATGTTTAAACTTACATGCACATTCACTGAATGGAGGTGAAAGAATGTATCGAGGTGTGCGGGTTTAAGGATGGGAAAGGTATATTTGTCTGTACAATAAAATATGAGGGATAATTTGGAAAAATTTTAAATGTATGGAGGTGCCAAAAAATCTATGGAGGTGGAGAAAGAAGTCATCTTTTGGAGTTGAGGCTTATGATAATTTGGTGATGACAAAATCTTTATGTATCCAATGAGAGAGTTTCTTCCTGCACCTCTATATGTTTTCTAATTTTCTAGAATGCCCGTATTGAAAATACTCATTTTTCTCTTATGAAAAGTGAAATTGAAATGCGTGAGGGAGGTGTTGTAAATCCTCTTTTGGAATGATACTTTCTGAAAATTATTTTCAGATCTTATTCTGAAATGGTTCGTTCCGAAAATTGATTAGATCAGAAATAGCTTTTAGAATAAGCTATTTTGGAATAAGATTTGAAATGGCTTCTGAAAAAAAAAAAATCAAAAGTCTTTCAAATGCGAAAAAACGCACCCCCATGACGCCATGCACAGCGCTTCCTTCCCCCTTCTTTTTCAAATACCACTTTATTTAACAACTGCACATTATCTACAACGGACGACGATGGACATGGTAACAACTATTGATGATGACAGGGTCACGGTGAAAACTTCCTATAGAGGTGAAGGATGAATGAGACAATGCAAAAATTAATCAAGAACACTCTGAAAAATTTTAAAATATATGAAAATACAGAAAGAACTTATGGAGGTGCAGAAAGAAACTCTCACCAAATGATTAGCACCCATCAATTTTTAAAAACTAGAAAATACCTTTTAAGTGATGTCTTCTGAAAATAAATTTCAGAGTATGCTTTCTCGAAATAAATTTTACATTTTTTAGAAGGTGATGTTTATGTTTTGAAATATATTTTTTGGAATTTATTTTCAGAAAATATTTTTTAAAATATAAGATTTAGATTTTAAAAAATGTTTTTCGAAACCTATATATTTCAGTTTACGTCCTGTACATTTTGCGGAAGTTAACGTAAAGGTATTTTAATCATTTTGGATACGTGGGGTGCACGAAGTTTTTGCTTTTTTGGTTAAAATTGGACTGCTTGTGTGGGTTCGCTCTCTTTTTACAGATGGTCTCTGATGGACATCTAAATAAAAAAAGGACAAGTATTTTTCTTCCTACACTGACAATATTACTAACTGCATCACCATACTAGCCGAAAAAGACATAAATACCCTCCCTTATTGCACCATGCCACCCTCACTGCTATCATGGTCACCGGTGCATCATCTTCATTATAATTTGTTCTCCACAACACTCTTTGAGAGGAAGAAAAAGAAGAGAGAGAATTCATTCTGAGAAACTCGTTATGGAAATTATCATATATGATCTTGAAAGCTTGTTTCAGAAATTTAATTTTGGAAAGTTTATTTTAGAATGTATTTTGTATCCTGGCTTATTCTGAAAAGTTTGTTTTAAAAAGTATCGTATATGTTCTAAAAAACTTACTTTATAAAATTTATTTCAAAAAAATTGTTTTGGAATGTATTTCATATATTTTGAAAGACATGTTTTGAAATTTGCGTTTCAGATATCCTGTTATGTAAAATCTATTCTGAAAATTCCATTTTGGAAATTATGCTCAAAAAATTTAAAAAAATTGCTTTGGAAGATTTTCAGAACAAATAATTTGAAAGTTACTTTTATAAAGTGTAAAATTATCATTTTAAAACTTATAGGGGTGAAGCTAGATATTACAGGGGTGCAGGAAGAAAATTCGAAAGATAGACACTTTTTGTGAGATTTTACAAAAAATTATTTTCGGTCCTCTAATTATAGAGGTCATTAGTGACACTGGCGAAGTAACGAACGATGATTTCTTCAATATTTATCATATGAATTTAATTAAATGATATGATATTTGAAAGTTTTTAGTTTTTTATTAACTCTCACATTGTTTAGATGTATAATATTTTAATTATTCTGTACAAATAAGCTTGTTCTAAAAATCAAAGGAGTGGTCAATAATCATCTATTATCACTAATTTCAATTTGAGAAAGTAAATATTCATTTCTTATTCGAATTTTTTCTTCAATAGAGTTAAAGTGACAACTTATTTGAAATATGTTAAGAGCGTTTCACTCGACACTTTTACTAGTGACATCATTTTACTCTTCATTAACATCTTAATGATAATGATAATATGTATAATGAAAGAATGTTAGAATTAACACTGCGAGATTTGAATATAACAAAAGAATTTTGGTTCATGTTGGAATTATTATTGTTTTGACTAAAATTTTAGAATATGAGAAAGAAGTGAAAAATATTGACGTTACAAGTTGTTGATCGGGACTTTAAATAATAATGACATAAAGGAAATGTTTAACATTATCTAACTCAGATTAGAAGTAACATTTTGCAAAATTCGAGTGACTGAAAAATGAAAACTTTTAATGGGAGAAAAAAAAAAGAAAAAATACCTTAATTTAAAAGATTAAAAATATATTTAAGTCTTTAATAAATTTTCAAAAAAACACGTCACTAAAAAAAACTTCTGTGAAAAAAAAGTAGATCACTATCTGTCATATCATTAATGTGAGTAATCTTAAGAATAAAAATAATATTTTCACACCATTAAAAGATTAAAAGAAGAAAAAATTTATTTGGAAGACTAAAAGAATGGTGTCCAATGGAAGACTGAAATATATTTAAGAAAAAATAAAAAAAATAATCTTATTAAAAATATATAAATGAAAAATACTTTATATTTCTATTTATATAAAACAAATTAGTTTTGATTTTTATTTTTATAAAAATATATTTTTTATCCCTAAGAAATTACAAATTTCTGTTTTTGAATTTTATTCTTACATGATTTTCGTTAATTATACATGTATTGAACAAAATAGTATTAAAATAATCATCATGTGTCATTTATGTTTAGAATCTATGATAATTAGTGACTCTTTTAAAAAAAATTCAAGATTACTAAAACAATTTTTATTAACTTATCACTTAAAACGAAGAGTAGGAATAAAAAGCAACTGACTTCAATTGGAGGATGAAAATTATAATTTTCTTAATAACTAAAATCAAATTTTCCTTTAACTTATAAGAACAAAAACACTGATATCAAATCTTATAAGGATAAAAGCAAATAAGCTCTTACAAGGTACTAAAATATAATTCTTTTATAAGGATTAAAAACATTTTTAAATTTAAGTAAAGATGATAAAATAAAATAGAAAACCAAGATTGTTGTAATAATATGAAAAAAGTTCTCATATATATTTGCTATAAAACTTCTGAATTAAATTTTTGTATTACTTCAATCGTTAAAAGTAAATAAAACAATATTATCAAACAAATTTTAATATTAAATGTTAAATGAAATATGTAAACAAACATTCAAATTAAATACAAATTTTGTTAGAAACTTCTCATACAAAAGAAAATATGTTAAAAAATGAAAAATAACATGTATAGATGAATTCATCATGTTAGGGGTGTAAATTATTCTGGATTTTTTTTTTTTTTTATGTATAGATGAATTCATCAATACAATAGGTTTTAAACTTTTTTTTTAAATTTAGTAATTTGAAAATATATATTTTAAAACAAATTATATTATTTTTTAATAAAAAAATGTTAGACATTATTATAAATTTTGACATTAAAATAGGTTTACACTTCAAAACTCACTAATTAAATATAAAAAAAAAATATTATTAAAAAACAAAAAAAAAAAACAAAAAGCATGAACACATTCCAAATTTTTATAAATAATAAAAAAATATTATTTAATATTTTAATATTTTAATTCAATTAATAAAATAATGAAATAAATTTAATAATAATTATATTAAAAATATTTTATTTACTAGATGGCTTTTATATTTTTAAGAAAATAAAATCGATGATTAGATAAAAAAAATAGTAACTGTGATATTGTAAAATGTGGATGGTTTGTAATCTGTTCTAATGTTAAATTTATGAAATTTGTTATGGAGTTGAAGTTATGAAATGTGCATGTGGGGTGCTATTGAAGTTATCAAACGTGATCTGCTACCGAAGTTATGAGAATGTGGATAATTAATTTTAGTATTTGAATAATTTATTTTTATGTGTACAGCAAAAGAATCCTTACATATTGTTATAAAAGAAAATAGAATTTATAATGGTAATTAAATAAAAAAAAGAGAATGAGTGATTTGTAGTAAAATGTAATGTTAAAAATATGGGTGTTCCTGTAATGTGTTGTACTACTAAAGTTATGAGATGTGTTGTGTTGTTGAAATGAGTGGATTGTTAATTTTAGTATTTAGAAAATTTACTTTATTTTTTATTTTTATTTTAAAATATAATTAAAAGGAAAATAAGAATATAAAATATGTATACTGAAAAGAAAAATCTATGTACTGAAATAAGATTTTAGGAGTTCAATAATAATATATAAAGATAAATATTTATAATGTATAATACAAATATGAAATGCTAGCTATCGAAAGCTCCAAATTTTGTAAAAGAAAAAAACAAGAAAGCATCAACTTTTTAGTGAAACATTTTGTAACTTTCGTGATTTAAGAGCACATTTTAATATAGTTAAAGTTGGTGCCTAAAATATTAAAATATCTTTACCTTTTAATTATTATTTAATAAAGTTTGCATACATTACTCAATTATAAATATATTTAAAAAAGTGGGGAAAAAAATGTTTAAAGTGGATGCATGAGAATCATCACTCAAGGTAGGTGGAGATTCCATGTAGGATGATAATTGATAAAGAAAATTTGAGGTGGGTTTGGTGGCTGCCTGGATGTTGGTGCAAATAAAGGTAGTGTACTACTAAACCACAGAGAGACCCACTAGTTTTAGTAATCATACTGAAAAGATTGCATGACCTGTATCCAATAATCCATCTCTCAATAAATTTCACAAAAGATAACTTTTTGTTATATACTTATATCTGTATGCATTCCCAGCATATTCTTTTATATTTTTCTTTTTAATTTAAAAGTTCCAAGGATTAAAAAAATGAAGATTAAAAATGTTTCCCCTAAAATGATATGAATATTTCAACAATAAAGTAAAAAGTTAAAAAATAAAAAAAATGGCTATTCAAGAACAACAATTTAATTATTCTGGCATCTATTATGAATTTTGTTTAGTTGCAAGAACTTGGTATCTGGAGTTTATGGATTAGGATGCGTTTTTGTTAATTTAAATCATAGATATATGTTATATTATTGATTAAGATTTTTTATATGTAGATTTGATCTGCCTGTGAACTATGTAGAGTTGGAACTTTTGATCTTATATTTAGCTTAAATTAAATAGGTAAGGAAAGCTAGCTTAATTTTGATTAGTATCATGAGTTAGATAATTGGGATGTGTATTGGTTTATTTGGATTTAAATGAGATCACATTGAATTGATAGAATAGGTTGATTTGTTTAAATTATTTAATCTTGAATTGAGGTATTGGTTTATTTGAAATAAACAATGCTAACTTACTGAAAATGTTTTTCAATGGGTATGTATATATTAGTTTGGTTATTTGAATAATGTACTTTGGGACAAATTGGTACAATTTATAGTTAGTTTGAAATAAAATATTTAATGTCATGAAGAAAAATATTTTGAATCAATTTGGACCTATGTATAAATTTTATATATCTTTCTAAATTATATAGACTCGCTAATTTAGCTGATTGCATAGCAAATCTTTTTTAGTAAAAGATATGAGAGTTTTGGTCACTAAGCTAAACCTATACTCTCGCTAGATGAGATATCAAAGAAAATTTTCCAACAAAAGGCTTTCTTGATATAAAATCATTTGAAATCAAGAGATTAGAATATTATATTTATCTTAAAAAAAAACTATATTGAAAAAGCTCTCAAGAAATTTGAAATACACGGAATAAATCTATTAGGATATTTTTTTAAAAATATATTTCAAGTTATTTAAAAAAAAGTGTCTCCAAAGAAAAAGAGATTATTTTTCAAGTACCTTTCTTCTTGAATGCAAATGGAAATTTGACATATGTCATTATATACACTAAATACGAAAGATTATTAGATAATTGAAATATTCAAGTAATGTTGATTAATATTTGACACAAGAACTAACAAAGTTATTGGATATCAATTAAACGAAAATAAATATTTTAATTATTCATGTGATGATGAACTAATATAAATATTGTTAATAATTTTTATTTGTATATTTGTTTAAAAATTAAGTCATTAAAGTAAAGTTAAGACTTTATTATTTTTAGACTCGTTTAAAAAAAATATTTGAAAAACCATTTGTATTAATATTTGTCTATCTTTTAACTTAATATATATATATATATATATATATATATATATATATATATATATATATATATATATATATATATATTAATATTAGAATGAGGTTGTTAAGTATTTTTAAGTGTCAAAGTATGATTTTTCATGAAATTATTGGTGAAAAGGCATTATATATTATTAATTGAAGAATTATTTAGAGTTTAATTTATAGATTTATATTTTTTTATTTAGTCATAGAAAATAAATTTTTAAAGAAATTATTTTTATTTAAATTTATATTTTGTGCTACAATTTATTTAAATTTATTTTTAGAAAATAAAACAATATTTTGTTATGTAATTTTATTTATAATATATTTTAAAATCAAATTTTGATTTTAGTTTATATTTTAAATAATCTTATTTTTAATAAAAAATTATAAATATCCATATATACCTTAAATATAAAAAAAAAATGTTCAGATATTTTTTTATTAAAATAGGCCTAGTACTGGTAAGAGAACGGACTTTTTTTCCCTACCGTAGCCATCATAGAGGTTGAGTAACACTTAAGATGTATATTAATGACAAAATTAATGAAGAACTAAAACAGACATGACTTAGAAGTAAATATGAAAATAGAATATCCACCATACATCATTGTCAAATAAATCTCCTCCATGGGAGACATTATAGTGTTGTCCTCCCTGGTCCTTGTGAGAGAAAAAAAAATATAAATACCATAAATAATATAATAATTAACAAAAAGAAAGACCTAGAGAAGTTATAGAAAAAAATTAGGTATTTCAAAATAAAGATATGATTTATTTTATTTTTATTGCTTTGCTAAAGCGTGCAAAACATGTATGAAAGGGTGTAATTTTTTATTGAATTTATTTAAATGAGTAAATTTTAAAATTTATATAAAAATGGGTAAGTTAATTCAAAATGAAAAAAAAAACATGTTTCCAGGTGCAACTTAATTTTTATCAAATATTTCATTTTTAAAATCGTACTTCAAAATAAGTTTTTCATTATTTTTTAGTTTTAAAAGTTGGATTTTTTTTTTCCAGAAATCATGCCTAAAAGCAAAATTTTACTGTTTTTTTATTATTAAGTCATGTGCTAACACAATTTCAATTTTCAGGTTTCTTTAATTTTTTAAAAGTCGTAATGTTTTTAGTTTTTTTTTTTGTTTTTTGGTTTTCAACTTAAATGTTCTTTTGTGTTTTTTTGAAAATTTTAAAATATACATATTTAATTTAATTATAAATTAGTATTTGTATTTATTAAAATACAATATATCAGTATTTGATATATCCATAAAATCTTCTCACAGCTATAATCCCATAACTTGAATACATTAAATACTAATTTAAAATTAAAATCAATATATTTATTTTAAATTAAAAGAATATTTAATAAAAAATAAAACAAACATTAAATAAAAATCAATTTACAAAAAAAGTGAAAAAAATGATGCTTGATAGTGAGAATTAAAAAAGTCATACTTTTATTTTCCTAAAAAATTATTTAGAAAAAAATAAAAACTAATAGAAAATATGTTTATTAGAGTGAAATATTTGACTGAAAACACATCCTACTTCAAATAATGCAAACACAATTTACCCAAAAGGTTTAAAATTTATCCATTTGAATAAATTCAATAAAAAGATAAAAGTTGTGATAATTCTATTAATTAATTAACAATCAATTTTTAGGAATAATATAATTATTATAGAAATAAATATTTATATTTATAAAGAAAAAGGAAATAAAAGATAGAATAGTGATGATTAGATAAGTGTAAAATTTGTTGATGGTAAAAATATGATGGCTTTAAACAAAAAAAATTGTACGCCTTTAGCTAAAGGTTGGTTAAACAGGACATTTGTATCGCTGTCTATGAATAGAAACCATTGAAACAGGGAAAAAGGAGCAATAATTTCAAGGCTGAAGGCAGCTTGAGCTAGCAAGAAATTCAAGACAGACATGGCTAATGAAGAGGAACCCAAAAGCCATCTCTTCGGCATCAAAGATCTCACTCACAAGACTCTCCTTCAGAGCGATGCACTCTATCAGGTCCATTCACCAACTCTTGTATTCTCTCTTTGAATTTCGCTTCAAAGTCTCATGTTCTAGCCAACAAATGTACTATTGCAGTACATTCTTGAAACCAGTGTTTTTCCAAGAGAGCACGAGTGCTTGAAGGAGCTCCGCGAGATGACAGAAAAACACCCTCGGTAAAATCATGCTCATTTTGCACTTGCTAATAAAAAATTTGCAGTCTTTACAACAAACTGTGCTTGTTCCAATTCATGGGAAAACACTTCTTGAGTAGTTTAGTGATGATATTGTAAAACAGGAACCTCATGGCTACACCACCAGACGAAGGACAACTTCTGAGCATGCTTATTAAGCTCATTAATGCCAAGAACACCATGGAAATTGGTGTATACACTGGTTACTCTCTTCTCTCCGTTGCCCTGGCTCTTCCCCCTGATGGAAAGGTTCTCTCTCACAGCATAATTAAACTTTAAATTACACCCATCATCATAAAAGTACTGAATTTTATTTCACATAAATATAGTTTATATCTGGTTTTGTTTTGATTAGATCTTGGCTTTGGACGTGAACCGTGAATACTATGAATTGGGTTTGCCCATCATTGAAAAAGCTGGTGTGGCTCACAAGATCGACTTCAGAGAAGGACCTGCTCTTCCTTTTCTTGACGAACTGCTTAAAGATGTGCGTGCACCGTTTATCTCCATTTCAATTTGTGTTCATCATTTAGAAATAGAGCACGAAAAGGAAAAAAAAAAAAATTGGATTTATGAATAAATCTGTCTTTTCTTATCTCGCTTTAGTTCCAATCTCATCCATAGAAGTAAGGTAGAGGAACTCATTCTTCTAATTTGGGATGTCCGTAATTCTTGGCTATATCAACTTGATAACTAAATCAACTGTGTCAAATCTGCAGGAAAATAAGAAGGGAGCGTTCGATTTCGTTTTCGTGGATGCTGATAAGAACAATTACTTGAACTATCACAAGAGGGTAATTGATCTGGTGAAGGTTGGAGGGTTGATCGGATACGACAACACCCTATGGGCTGGATCAGTGGCGGCGCCGCCTGATGCACCATTGATGGATTACGTGAAGCCTCTTCGTGGCTATGTGATGGAGCTCAACACGTACCTAGCACAAGATTCAAGGATTGAGATTTGCCAGCTCCCCGTGGGTGATGGTATTACCCTGTGCCGCCGCATCATCTGATCATTTCATTTTTCATGACATAATTGGGTTGCGTGAACATTACAGAGTCCGGTCTTAGTCGTTTCAGTGTCCTTGTTTCTTTCTTGTCATGTGCTGAAAGGATACACATCAACCAGCCATCGTGTAAACTCAGCTTTGCCACAGTTGCAAAATAATGATTTTTAACAACGGGTTAAATAAGTTTAAGTTGTATGATTGTTTTTTTTAACAGTTAATAATTTTTTAAGATTATATTATTTACTAAATTAATTATATACTTTTGGTTTAAGTTTTTAAAAAGTATTTATTTATATTTTTTTATTATATATAATTTTAAAGTATTTTTAGATTTTTGTTTTATTTTTTAAATAATTCGCACTACATTTTTATAAATGTTATTTTAATAATAGAATTTTGTAAGAACTCTATAATTTTATATTTATACTTAAATCTTATAACTTTAAAAAATATTTAATTATAAAATTTGTATTTTAATAGCAAGTTTCATAACTTAAAAAAGAACTAATTTTTTTAAGACTGTTGAATATATATATATATATATATATATATATATATATATATATATATATATATATACTATTAGTAGATACACTATTAGTATGTATATACATATATGTATGTATATACACTATTAGTAGATATCTCGTCTGATATTTCTACTCAATAAATAAGTAATCAAAATACTCATTCCTATATGCGCTTAAATCTATTAAAGATATTTACTTTTAAATATTTGTGGTATAAAATATTTTTCCATTGAAATAAAAAAGAGTAAATAATTAAAATATCATATATTCAAGTTTCTTTAATAAATTATAAAATTAAGCTGTTTTTAGTGGTTGGAGATTCTCGTAGCTCTATTAAATTTAGTATTCTGGCATTCCTATTTATTGAATAAAGTAGTCAATCATGATTATAGGAATCTTAGAATGATGACTCCTCTTTGGAGAAAAGGGAAGGAATCGAAATGCATAGAAAAATTGTTTAGTTGTATAGGATAAGGTCTTCCGCAGCCAGAGCTTTCGGCTGTGAATATCCACCACTCAGTTCATATTGGACTTTGCACGCATAAACAAGCTCAATTATATATCTATTTTTTCAAGTATTCCAGAAGAGCCATATGAGTTGTGCTCGTGAAGATACCAAGTAGCGTGTGGGTCCAACGTAAACATAGATAAAGAGCTTTTAAGTTATCACTTTTTCCATTCCATAATAAGTATTGTAAAGAAAGAATGATTATATACTTTCGTATGATCTTTAATAAATAAATTCATTTGTAATAATAGGAAAATTTTTCCCTTTAGTTTGTTAACCATATTCTAACAATATTGATAAGTAATACCTACTTTTTAAAAAAGTTAATTAATAAATTGTATAGTTACCAATATTTCTATAATTATAGAGACTCACCCTTCATTATTTCGTTTAATTGTTTTTATCTAATTAATTAATCAACATGCTAATTGTCTTCTTCAACCCGAGAGACAAAATAAATTTATCTGGTTGATTTTCCCAATATTAGTTGTAAAATAACAAAAAAATTAACATACTAAAATGTAAAAAACATTAGTCTCTAACTTAATTAGATATCAATTTTGAATCTAATTGTATAAGTGACTAAAACTTTAATAATTAATGTTAAATATCATTTATCTTGATTTAATTGATCAATAAATTCAATCATTATTTTTACTTTTTTTAGTTAGTTAGCAATCAAAACTTAATTTGATGATTATTTTAATCACAATTAACAACTACTTTTTTTTGTAATTAAAATTTAGTCTTTAAATAATTTTTTTCTTATATGACATATTATAAAAGGTAAAATGCATTTAGACGAATAAACCCAATTAAACTACAAATTTACAATGAATAGAGCCGAATTACAAAATTGTTAACTAACGAAAAATTAAATCAAATTAAGTTAACTCATTTTTAATTTAATCTATAATAAAACAGCTCATTTGAGTCGGATTAACTCATAGAAAAGTACTAAAAAATGGATAAATTAAGTTGAAATTTATTATTAAAAATAAGTAAAAAAAGTCTAATGGTAAATATTATCATTAACGACATAGGTATAAAGGTAATGAATACAATTAAATATAAACAAAAAAAAATTCATAAAATACATTATTATTTTTATACGAACTGTTATGTTAATTAGAACTAAGATAAACAACCTCTCTATTATGTAGTTTCCACAGAAGAAACTCTTCCAATTTCGTAGCCAAGTGTATTTTTTTTTATCACCCTGTAGCCAATTGTAAAAAAGTCCCGTCAACACGGATTTTAATATCACAATTTATGTTTTTTCAGGTGTTATATTTTTAAAAGATTTACTAGTACAAAATACACATTTAACGTCTGCTTTCAATGACGGTTAAAAGAAAAAACGACATTGTCCAAAATACGGTGACTTTTTTGTAAATAAATGAACAACATAACGTCGGTTACAGAAAAAAACCGCCATTGAATTCCCACTTAAGCTTTAAAATTCAAAAATTTTAAATTTTAAAAAGACGCTGATGCACTACGTCGGTTAAGATGCCCTAACCGACGTGGTGAAGTCTCCCATGACGTCGGTTTGGACCACGTAACCGACGTCATGGTGACTTTGTTACTGAAATGAAAAATGGGGGTAAAATTAGGGTATATACCACGTCGGTTATGGGCTCCCAACCAACGTGGTGCATCACCTGAAATCAATTTGGGGATTTCAGGTAATGCACCACGTCGGTTGGGAGCCCATAACCGACGTGGTGCTCCCAGTTTTACCCCCCAGCGCGTTTTCACTTTCACTTTTATGCTTCTTGAACTGTTCGCGCCTTCTTCCTGCACTGTTCTGGCGACTTTCTTCCTCGTTTGCCACCTCTATTTCGTCCTCATTCAACTCCATTTCACTCTTTCTCCATCATAAAGGTTGGTAGCTACATTTTGACCGTTTCATTTTTGTTTTAAAGCTCGGTTTGTTTTGGTTTTCGTTTTTGGCTTTGAGTTCTCTTTTTTTCCTCCGTTTTCGTTTCATTTCAGTGGTTTGGTGAGTTTATTGACTCCATTTTGCGTTTGTCCGCTTTGGGGTTTGCTTGTCTCTCGATTTTGGGTCACCACTGCATTTCGGTTTTGGGTCACCACTGCATTTCAGTTTTGGGTCACCACTGCCCTTTAAGAGGTATGTTCTATATTGAATTTGAAGTGGAAAATTAGAATGGTTATTTGGATTGAAATGGTTATATGTATGATTAGAATGCTTGTTCGAATTGCTTGTATGATTGGAATGCTTGTATGGTTTGAATGCTTAAATGGCCTTTGTGTATAGTTTAATATCTAAGAAATGCGTTTGGGTTCTGAGTCCGGGGATGTTCGATCCCCGACAATTTGTATTTAATCTTGCTTATTTAGTGTTTTATCTGAAAATCATTCACTAGTCATAGTGATGGATCGAAGTTGGATAAATACAAGTCGAATAAGTGATGTTTATGAGAAAGGTGTTGAAGATTTTTTGGAATTTGCTAAACGGAATGGAGCAGGAAGAAATGGAAGATATTACTGTCCGTG
>Ga0209700_102396_pt1 | contig 38038 bp, 23 predicted proteins | sample SiratroredBW_FD_187528 | JGI IMG/M metagenome (GOLD analysis project Ga0209700, IMG submission 187528) | Root nodule microbial communities of legume samples collected from California, USA - Siratro red BW (SPAdes) (version 2) | ecosystem: Host-associated > Plants > Roots > Nodule | place: USA...
ATCTTTTTCTAAAATGACAGATAAAATTTTCTCCCACATTCCAAAGTTTTATTTATTTTTTATAACTTTCAAATCCTCCATTTTTTCCATGTTTGATTTGTTCTCTCTAATTTATTAATTTAAGTTCTTTTATATTAAATTTAAATCTCTTAAATAAAATATAAAGTTTAAATAAAGCAACAGAAAGGAATTATATAAATAAATATATAATAAAAATATATTAAATTTAAAATTGATATGCACATTAATATATAAAACTATGTAACTTTTATTAATAATTTTATTTAATTTAATGAAATAAAATAATATAATAAAAACCCAAACCTAGTATAAATATATCATTAATTAAGTTTTAATTCATCATATTTTTAAATTTAATCTCTACTAAAAATTTTATTATATGGAGTACTTAAAATTCTTATATTTTTTAACTAAGTTCATATAATTTGATTTTTATCATTAACTAAAGTGACGTGAATATTTAATATTATTGTCTTAAATATACTATCACAAACTTAAATAATAATAATAAAAATAAATATTTAAATTATTAACTATTTTTATAAAACTATAATATATTTATTTTTTAAATTAAATATTAAAACTATGGACAGTAACAAATGTCTTTTGATAAACATAATTAGAATTTCAAAACTTTTTATTTCTTTATTATTTAAGTTTGTGTTATTATATTTAAGACTTTAAAAATCAAACGACTACATCATTCACTCATTTAAAAAATATAATAATTTTAAATATTAAATAAAATAAAAGTCTTTAATAAAAAAACTTAATTAAGAGTAGTTATATTTATATAAGACTTAAAAATTAATTATATGATTGGTTTTATTTTTCATAATAACAATACAAAATAACTATAATGTTAGTTGACTATAAAATTAAATGATAGGAAGTCAATCCAAAAATATAAATTTCGTAGACACTTCATATATCAATTTTTTAATAGGAATTTAATTAAATATATTTAAATTTATAAAATACTTAATACTGAATTACTTAACAACTACTATGTTATCAATTTAAAAATTTAAGATTTAAAAGTATAATAAAGTATCTTAAAATATCTCTATTTAATTAAATTAATTATTGAGTTAGGTGTAGTTGTATTGATTTTAGATAATGTGACAAACAACAACCTAATGCAATATTTTTATTTACAGTTTTTCATGTCTAATTTGTCACTATTTCACATAAAGATCAACTTTATATTTATTCTATAATTAAATACATTATAGTTAAGATTCTTAAATATATAAAATGTTTTTTTTTAATTTAAAAGAATATGAAATATAATTTTTTTAAATATTTAAGTGCTTGTTTTTTCAGTGAAATACAAGTGCAAGTTTTTGAAAGTAATCATTATTTGGATTTAGAAAAATATGGGAGTAATAAAATGAGAGTTTAGAAACTAAAATCAATTACCATTTTTTGTTGAGTGTTCTTACCAATTGTCTAAAAAATGACATCTTTCATGATCTTTCATTTTCATCATTTATCATGAATATAACTTACTTGGACGGCATGAAAAAAACAAAAACAAAAAAGCTTGGTCAGGAATACACGTAGATATTCTGAGAAGTCATAGAACCTCTTTAGATGTTTGTTGGTAGATTTTAAGTGTTTTTACTTTTAAAGTTGCAATTATTTTCTTCATTTTAGATTTTAACATTAAAAAAAATATGCATTGAAATTTTGTTAAAGCATATGTCAATTTTTATTCAAACATAATCATATTTATTTTAAATAAATATATAGCTAATTTTGTTTTTAACATCCTAATTCTTAAAATTTTGGAAGCCGAAACAGCATAAAATCAGTTGTTGTATTTGCCTATATAATTATCTATTTGTTGTGTTCGTTCAATAATTTTGTACTCATCATTATATATATATATATATATATATATATATATATATAACGTACTGGTTAATTATAATTAATTACTTTTTTTTTTGCGATTTACATTCTAATTCTCTTATTCAGCAAGGACAATTTCATCCTTTAATAATTTCTTAAGTATAAGCACTTTAATATGAAAATGTCATTTGAATACATATTCAGTAAATATATTTTCGAGATTATAACTGTTAAGCATTTTAATTATTAGTTATTTTTTATCTTTTAATGTCACTAATTAATATATATATATATATATATTATTTTAGTTCTTAAAATATTTATGACCATTCATAATAAATTTTGAGTTGAAATCATACACTATATACACTGTCACAGAGTAATGCATCAACCAACCGACAATGACCCGAGGCAAAAATATTCCTTGCCCTGTCAAATTTAATTTTATCACGAGGGGTTGCTAGGTTCTCTTATTATTGTCAGATTCTGAGTTTTTTTAGTATTATCAGTCTTACTATTTTAATTATGTCAGTTATTAATAAAATGTTAATTTTATAACGTATTTTAAAACCCAAACAGATGCATTTATTTTGCAGTATCTGTGCGTTGAAAGGGATTTTTTTATGGAGAAAATAAAAATTCATAATTGAGGTAATAATAACATTGAAATAATCACACCATAAAACCTAGGGGATTTAAGATAATCTCTACATTTAGTGATTTAATAAGCATAGTGTGCATGCTAAAAATAACCAAATTACTATCATTCATTCAATATTTTGGCATATTAAATATATCGAAAAGAGTTAAATTAAGATAATATTGGTTCTTTTCTCCTAAATAATATATTCTTAATTAAGTAAACCTTGAAAATTTAATTATAATTTTATCTGGAGAAGAGATGATTGATTTAATTATTTATTCGTTAGAGTAGTCTTATACTATACTGCTTAGACATTGTATTTTACAATGTGAATGTTTCAATTGAAGTCTATTGAAGAGTTTCCAACACAAAATTAATTATTTATGACTTTAATATCACTTAAACAAGAAACCATAAACTAAGATCAATTTGAAAGAAAACTCAACCCGTCCCTTTTGAAACATTTTCTTGTGATTTCTTATTTAAAACCAAACATGTTTTTTTTTTTTTCTAAATTAAATTACATTTCTCACAATGATAATGAAAGATAGAAACCATATTCAAAGTCGAAAATCATAATCCAATATATACAAATTCATCCTAACTTTAAACATTTATTTCCTTTCAATTCATTCATCTCAACATCTTCATTATTTAATACAAACAAATTTCAACAATTCAACTATAAACTTTTCACATATAAGTCTACTATTTAATGAAATATAACAAAATAAATATACCATTACAAACAACCGAGATTATTATTTTTTTCAACTTATCATACACACAATAACTTTAAAACCACATGCAGAAATTTGAAAACTAAAGAAAATAAAAAAAAATATCATGATCTAACTTTTATTTGATTGAATTAAGTTTATTCCTATCTCTCTCCTATTTTGCGTTTTTCCTAAAAGGAAAAAGATAAAGAATAAAGTATAAAAAAAAACTTAAAGAAAATACACTGAGAAATTAAAGAATTTAAATTTGATGAAAATATAATAATTTCAGGGTAATATATATATATATATATAAACTTTTTAACATCCTATTACTCCATATCTTTTAACGTTCTTGCATGGTGATTGTAATGTAGTCCTTTGACCAGTCTTGAACAACATAATGCTAGTGTCACCTCATGTTTGCCATAGAGAGAGACATGCTGAATGATTACTATATCAGTTTATAGAGAACTTTGAGAATTATATTGCAGAAGTTATATTTTGTAGTTGGAGATTGCAAACCCTTATGGACCCCAGATTATACAATATTTGTATACTTTGAGGGAGAGTATTAGATAATAAATACATAAAATGAGTTTCTTTTCAAATCATATTCACAATTTAAAAAATTGTAAAAAAAGTTATATATGAAAAAAAGTTTAAAAATTAATTTATAGAAAAATTAAATTATAATTTGAATTTATGAAAAAATAATTTCATTTTTTAAAATTTTTCTCTTAAAATATTTATGAAAAACTCCAGCTATTCTTTGTAATTAAAAAATATATTATTACTGATGTATGTCTATTAATAACGTAAACTAAAATTAATATAATATTGAAATTTTAACTCGATAAAATATGACCTATTTGAATGGCCCATTATTTCCGATAGTTTCTATAAAATAAATATTATACTTGCAAAAGTTAATTTAAGGTTATACTGCTAATAGATGGCATTTTATAATGAATTTGTATATGCAGAGTTAATATGTTACGGAAGAGACTTTTATTTATCTTATAACTTAACAAAGTTGGAAATTTAAAGTATTTGGTTAAGTTTATTAAATTAGCTCATATGTTTTAATATAAGAAATGTTTTACAATAAGAAAGTTTCACATTATTGACTGAGCCGTGAATAACAATTAAAAGTCCTCAGTTATAATTTGTCGATACTGATAAATATGAAAGTTTTGTTGAAGTGTGCCTGTCAGCAACAAAATTGTTGATCAAAATAGCTTTGTAGGTAAATTATCTACTCTTTACTTATCTTTCTTGTTTTGGAGATCTAAAATATGTCAATTCAATATTAAGATTTTACTTACCTTACTTTCTTGTCACTACATGTATCTTTCTTCACTAATCTCTTTCTATTTCCAAAGAAACTCATACAAGCTTTGATCAATCTATTCACGAACTCTTTGGCTTATGTAGTTAGTTTGCATGTCCATTTAATACTTAGCGTATCACTAAGTAGTTGGCCTTGAATGTCAAATCATATTCTTGAAAAAAAAAACGAACTGAGATTATGGGAAAAATAAGTTGTTAATTTTATGTTTATTCAAAATCTTAGTTTAATCATACATTTTTTTCTTCTTAATTGTCTATTTTCTTTTTTTGTAGTTAATTTTATTGTTTTTTTTATAAGTTAATGGATCTAAAGATAAGAAATTATGGCACTTAAAAAAACCGTTATAAATAATGAAAATTGTTGCCACTATAACTCAAAAATATTGCAACAGACAAAAAAACACCTAACTAGAAACAAAGACTCACAAAAAACTTAATTAGGAAGCAAAAATCATACAATGAAAAACTAAACTTAGATTTTAAATATAGATATAATGAAAGGTATGATGTAGCTTAATTTGAATGTTATGTAATAATGTGGATGGGTAGATAATTGCTTTATTACACCCACATAAAATAAAATAAAAAGATAATTAGAAAATCATTCAAAATTCCTAATAAGGAGTGTCTGTTTTGAGTAATATATTTTATTATTTGGTTTTAAGTTTATTTTTCTTTTTTAATAATAAAAATCACCTTATATTTAGCTTTTTTTGTAGGTTTTAAAATAGTTGTAAAGGAAATAGTGAGATAATAACTATCCAAGATAAATTCAACTCTAAGTCACTTTTATAAAATATGAATAGTCCCTCACGATAAGTCCAATATACTGTAATAATACATTTGAAAATGAACTTTAAATTTAATTCAAACTCACATAATTCTGTTAAGGTATAGCTGTACGATATCACTAACGTTTTTGTGTAAGGGCTGAGATCCTCGTAATCTATCTTGTATAGATATATAAAATATAATTTTTTCTGATAAAAAAAACTATATAAAATGTAATTTTTTATTTTAATTAATTGTATTTTATTATGTGTTTATGTGGTTCTATGGGGAGGATACAAACAAAAGCTAACAGTGCATGGATTCTGGACTTGCCATCTTTCACAAAACCACTCTCTGCACTTTCTCTGCAAATAATTCCCACTGTGTTGAATTAATGACATATATTTACCAAGGCAGAGTAAAACTTACGTTATTATTTGATTTGTTCAATTCGATGAATAATTGTAGCATGTACTAATGTTCAAGTGAGATTGATTTTGATTTCTCGGTTGCAGGAAGAAGATGATTTTACGATTAGAAGATTCCTACGTGCTCGTGATTTAGATCTGGAGAAGGCTTCTACAATGTTCCTCAAGTACTTGAAATGGAAACATTCATTTGTTCCAAATGGTTCTGTATCTGTATCAGATGTTCGCAATGAACTTGCTCAAGACAAGGTGTTCATACAAGGACATGACAAGATAGGTCGACCTATACTCATTGTCGTCGGAAGAAAACATTTTCAGAACAAAGTTGGTGGTCTAGATGAATTCAAACGTACGTTTAATTCCAATTAATGTGTCATACACGATATATTGTGTTTTGTTCATGCACAAGTTCGTCTCTCAATCACAATATATAACTTCTTTGTAATACAGGGTTTGTGGTCTATGTGTTTGACAAAATATGTGCAAGGTAATCCCAATTTTCTTCCTTTAGATCTTTCTTTTAGAGCTAGAGTTTAGAAGTTTTGTGTGTATGGAGGGTAATTAACATACCTATTGGTGTATCAGAATGCCACCTGGTCAAGAAAAGTTTGTTGGTATAGCTGAACTTAAGGGATGGGGATACTCAAACAGTGACATTCGTGGATACCTTAGTGCTCTATCAATTTTGCAGGTACAACACCATTTCTTGTTTGTTTTCAGTGTTTTCATGCTAGAAGACAGATTAGTATGTTTGGTAACATGTCACAAATTAGTTAGGAATAGGGTCAAGATTAACATGTGTGTTTTTTGTGAATGTGTTGTAAACTTTTGGATGCAGGATTACTACCCTGAAAGATTGGGGAAGTTGTTTATTGTGAATGCACCATACATATTTATGAAAGTGTGGCAAATTATTTACCCTTTCATTGACAACAAAACCAAGAAGAAGGTTATGTCTTAAATTCAGCTTAATGTATCTAATTAAGTTAATAATATATTAGTATGTGTTTGAGATGTTGAATTTGAATTTCCTTGCAGATAGTATTTGTTGATAAAAATAAGGTGAAATCAGCACTACTAGAAGACATTGATGAAAGTAATGTACCAGAGATATTCGGTGGGCCACTACCACTAGTCCGAATTCAGGATATCTAATTAAAGTAACTGCTAACAAAATAAGGAGAGACCATAATACAAAAAATAAATGTTATTCTTTCTTATTGATGTATTTGTATGCTATTTTATGTACCCAAATAAAATGCACTCTTGTTCAGGTGTCAATTAGAAGATTGGAATAATATAGATGACCATTGTTGTCTCAACAGATTCAATTTGGTGCTACTTGTCCTCATTCATATTCAATACAAACCAATGCAGGTAGGTCATTGCATCAAATGGAGATGTTTGATGTGGGTTATGATGCAAAATACTATTATTTCACCGACCTAGTTGATGCTTACCATAAATTGCAACATCAAACTAAGAGACATCTTAGAACACAACCATTTTTTTTTTCAAGCAATCCTGAGGAAGAATTTAGCTTTAAAAAAATAAGAATATTTTTAGAAATTTTACATTCATTAAAAATAAAACTAAATTATAATATATAGTTAGATAAAAAGAATTGATTTTATGAGAATAAATTACACTTAATTTATTTCTTAATAATATCATTGAAATATACATTTAACCGTGTATTTTACTTTTGTGTACAAAATATTCATTAACTTTGTCAATGATCAATATCTCTAAAAAAATTGATTAACTATTTTTAGGGTAATTTTCTTTTTTTAATCACATTTTCTTGTTTATAATATTCAAGACTAAATTAAAGAAACTGAATTTAGTACCACTCAAATCAACAGGTCAATACTTTTCATAGGTATAGTGATGAAATTCATTGAAGTATAACAGCTTAAAAAATTTGTGAAGATAGCTATGTCTGTTTTTATTGACACTCCTCATTTCTTAAGAATCAACTTAAATATCTTTTTAATTGTGAAAAATGAAATAATTAAGAAAACTCTTTTATAAGAATAATGTTTTTCAACAAACAAAAAACACCCTAAACAGACAAACAAGTTTATAAAATCCACCTACTCAAAAAATTCCAACATACAAACCAAATAACACATAACTAAACGAAGACAATACCTGTTCAGGCAGGTTCCCAGGTTACATAATCAAAACCCAAAGAAAACCTTATACCAGCTTGCAACAAACACAACCAGCAGCTTACAGCAAATATAGTTCACTAAGACAAACACAACCAGCTCAACCATTGGTTATCATAGTACTTCCTAAAGAGTTAGCTAAGTTAACTTAAGTATAATTTATTAACATTTTTTAAATAAGTAATATATATGTTTACTTTTCAAAAAGAGTACTTTTAACAAGTTATGTTGCTTTAGGTCCTTTTAGCATATTTAAAATTGAACTTCCTAAGTTAGTCCTCAAAAAATGGGTAAGTATATTATCAAATCTTATATATAATTTGTGTGTCGGGGAAAGAATCCGTTTACGCTATGAGTAAGATTTACAAATTTATTTTTTCTTAATATTATTTTAGAATACTAAATTTATAAATTGAATCATTACATTATATGGTATTATGTTAACATTTAATGCAATTAAGTTTTAGATGAAGATAGACATGTACGATCTGGTAACTAATATTTAGTTATATTTTTAAAAAATTATATTAATATTAAATTGATAGTTAATTTATTCATTGTTAAAATTTGTCAATAATAATATTTTATTAATAGATATAATCTGTCAGTAATTTTTTATTGATAATTTCAATTTTTCTTATAGTTCACTAATTTTAAAAAATGTGAAACGAAATAAATATAACACTAAACCTACAAAGGAATCTAACTTATCAATTTTTTCATTGCAGCAGTTACAAGAGCCATTCACTTTAGAAAATATTTGAGCATGAAGAAATAGATGCTTTAAACTCAAATGAAAAATGGCTCTTAACGGTGAAAGTGAATTGTAGCCAAATTCTCCAAAGCGAGCTCACGAGAGTTCTTGACCAAAATATTTCTACAAGTCAACTCTTATTATGATAAGTTAGGCAAGAAACCTTAGTAACACATACATTCTAACAACTCTCATATTAATCCTATGAAAAGAAGGTGCTAGTTATTCTACATATGAGAATTATATTTATATTCAAATTAAATTAATATATAAGAAGAGGATCCTTTTCAAAACATAATACCCTAACAATTATTTTTTTAATATAATAAAGTAATTTTTTTAAAATTTTTATGTTTATTTATGTGTATTATTATTATTATTATATAATAAAAGAAATATTAAAAAACTATAGTTTAAAATATCAGAAATTTCATATCAACTAGAAACTGTTATATTAATAAATATATATATATATATATATATATATATATATATATATATATATATATATATATATATATAATAGTAAACTTCTCTTTATAAAATTAATTTTATGAAAATGAAATAAATTTGAATTCATTTTCTAATATGATATTAAAATTATTTTAACAGAATTTACTTGACTTATAATGTATTAATTCAATATTCTCGGTGTTATTAAATAAAAAATCAGTAAACTTATTTTTGTTATTTTTTAGTCATAGACAAAATAATCTTACATAAAATAAAGCCATATACATTTAGATTTTGATATCATATGTATGTGCTTACTAAATGGTAGCAGATAGCTAAAGTCACAATCATCTTCTACACAGAAGAATTAAGAAGAAAAAACAAAAGTAAAATTGTCACAAGTATGTCACAATTAAAAAAAATAAAACTCAGTTTATTGAACTTGATAAGGAAGCCAAACACAACAAAAAAACAAAAACAAATATCCAACCAAGGAGAGACTCTTTATATTGACTGACTTGAACAACATTGTATGGCCTTATCACCACTAAATAGGTCCCCCATGCCACCTTTAATATGCATGGACAAAAAAAAATATTTTTTTTCAAGTATATATTAATATGTAAAAAAGAATTAAAATAGAAGATACATGGACAAAAAAAAATCATATATATTTTGAAAATAAAAAAAAAAATAGTGAGATAAAAAATGCTTAGTCTTAGTAGTATTAAGAGTGAACCATGAAAAGCAATCAAAACTAAAACATTTGAAGCAACTATACCAAGTACTGTTGACTTCGCTAAAGATAAGCGTGCAGAACAAGATTGACTAAACTTTCTTGTCATAATTTTGAAACTTGCATTTCAACATGTTGATGAGATCGAATTTATTGATCGAGTCCACACCGTTTATTATTCTAGAAGGAAATTGATATTTTAACATATAAATAATTAATGTCAGACTATTACCTTTTAAATATGATCAATAGAAAGAGTTAGGAATCAACAACCATCACTCACATAATTCATTTAATATGTTTAAAGCAAAAAGCCCATTGCAAGCTAACTTTTTCTCCCTTTCAATTACTTTACCGGTAAGGATATGATATTCATATGAAGAAAAAATGTGTATACAAAACTTACAATAAAACAATCAAAATTATACTTTAGGAAAAAAAATAATAATGGACGAAAGGTGGAAGATGTTGAAAATTGGTATGAATTATGCAGTTGTTGTAGACAATACGGCAGCAATGCCGCAAGATTTGACCAAAGAGGAAGATTAAGATGTTGGAATGAAGCAAAAGGAAGAAGGCCATGACATGAATCCAAATTTGTTGAACTTAAATCGACGTGAACGTGTTCGAGGAGAGAGCTGACTTGTTATATCGTAACTTACAAGGAGCAAATGAGAGTGACATTGAATCATCCACTACTTTTTTTCCCCATTGACCTGTCTTATCGTCACTTTATCTATCATCATTTCTCAACCCTACTCTTTGTCACTTTATCTATCATCTTTTCTCAACCCTACTCTTTGCTAACACAAAAATATATGTATTGTGTTGAATCTGTCTTCTAACGTTTCTAATTGGTCTAAATTAACTGTTTGGTATATACGTGAAGAAGATAAATTAAAAGTATTTAGTTAAAGAAGAAATATAGAGAAATAACTAAAATTAAGTAAATAGCAGCCATGTTATCTTTAGATAACTTTTTCTATTGTTATCCCATCAAATATATAAATATTATTACTATTATCGATATTTAAATCGGTGTTTGAACGAGATGAGTTAGAATTGATTTATTCTATATTCGAGTATTTGAAAATTGAGTTAAAATAGTTATGAGATCTGACAAGATGTCTATTTACATAAGATATTTTAACTATCAAGTAAGTACGTGATCAATGATATGTATAAAAGAGTGAGATGTGAATATAAGAGCTAAATGATAAGTGAGTAATATTTCGTATAACAAGTGATATATATAGGATTTGGATTGAAGTGTTATGAGCTCAAATGCCCAAATCTAACATAACAAACCTTGGTGGTTAAGAAATTGTGCAAATGGAGACTAAGATTTAAGTATAGTTGGAAATAATCAAGGAATTTCAAACATAAATATAACTGACCCGAGTATATTAGGTGGGGACAGTTTCTTTTTCTCTCCTCTCAACCAAAAAGTACTTAACTAATTTTCAATTTTTTCTATAATTCTTAAATTAATTATTTACAATTAATAACATTATAAAAATATTCAAATTTTAATTAACTGTTAAACTAAATTCAAGATAAACGTTCAACTTCATATTCTAAATAATCATCTCATGAATTTTAAATATGAATATTTGAATTTCACTTATCAAATATAGATACCAAATTGAAATACTATTAACATATGTGCCAATTTTAAATATTTCCTTGATGGTAATATTTCATATTATCCAAACATATATTGAAAAAAAAATGTTAACTCTCCTTTATCTTTTATTTTGTGTTCTTTGTCGAAGAAAATAAGTCAAACCAAAACCAAAGTTAGAGAAGTCCTAATTTATTTCTAGAGGTCTTGATTTAAAAAAAAAAAAAAAAACATTACAACCAATCTGAACAAATAAAGATTAATGTAATTGACAAGATCTCACATGCATGTTATAAAACCCCTGCATGCCATCAAACCTAACAAGAATAAAAATTAATATCAATTATAATTAAATAAAACACATATAATCTGTTATTAAAATAACCTTATCTTAAACCCATCATCTTAAATTTAGTTATGCTTAAAAACAATATTCAAGTGTGCTAAGATCTTTTGATAACTCATTATTTTTTATTATCATTCATAACATTTTAATGGTTAGAGCGAAAAAACACATATTAAATATTATACGTTCCAAAACTAATTCAATTTATTGTAAATGCCCTTATATTTTATATTTGTTAATATAAAATATTTATATAATTAATTAAAAGTTATATACAATTTTTTTTTTCAATTCTAAAACCATAATTATCTTATGAATAGTACTTACAAGAACTATTTAATAAGATACATCTATAGTGTTATAATTAATTACTGTGCATATGTCATTATGGTTTAGTGTGTCTAATTACCACGCCTACTCTTTTAAATTCCTAAACAATATTTGTTTTAAGTCTCTCTCACTTTTTTATACAAAGTTATGTTAAAGTCTTTGTGGGATACGCTATTAATGTATAAAATGTTCTATAATACGATCACTTTCTTTGTTTTTGCTTTTATATTTCTTTTATATATTATTTGAACCCAACATAATTATTATAATAATAAAAATATCTCTCTTTAGACTTAACTTTTTTTAACCCTTTAAATTTATTTGAATTAATCAAGTTCAAATGTGAATTTTTAGATTTCTAATTTATTAGTATCCTTATATGTGAGTATAAATCTACAGTAGCGTATGAACCGTTGGACACCTATGTTCCTGTGGTTGCCCAGAAAAATCGTGACTGATGTTTTCCTATTTATCTATAGAAATAAAATGTTACACAGCCCAACTTTGTTTTTTCTTCAAACATTTCGCTGAAAATTCTTAGCTTTTAAATAAATAAATAAAATATTCTTACCCCTTAAAATCTTCAATAATATTATTAAACTCTGGCAACTTGTATTTGTTTTGATGACGATAAGAATAGAAAGAAAAAGAAAAAAGAGGGAAAAATAGAGAATAAATTTGTTTAAATATAAAAATAAGTAAATTTAAATAGAAAAGCTTATAACAGATATAATTGATGTGATTGAATTTTTTTTATTTTAATAATATTATATTCATTATTTGTTTTATTATAATAAATATAAAAATAAAAAATATAAAGATATAATCGATTATGCCTTTAATATATGAAAACGTAATTGATGTATAATCAATTATATATACAACTTCCACAAATATTTTTTTTTATCTCAAAGTTTATGTTTTTTCAATGATTATGTAACACAATTTTTCAACTTTTAACATAAACATTCACTAAACATACACACTCCTTTTTTTTGTGTTAGATCCAAACACATGCTAAAATGATTTAAATTTAATATACGTAAAAATAATAAAAAAAGTATATCAAATTTGTTAACTTTCATGATAATAAACTTAAAATACTTCTGATAAATTTTGATAGATTAATAGTATAAAAGTTTTGCATCATTCGTGAACTAAAGTAAGTTTACTAAACTTGATTCATCATCCTTTATATACTGAACTTATTTTAAATTACTAACACCAACTTAACTTTACGAATTTACAGTCTATTTTCTTAATAGGATAAATATTAGGAGTAGAAAATGCCTATGGAAATCTAGAAAAATCTACTATTCTTTCAATTCGAAAAAAAAAAACTTAAAATTTTAAAACATCAACACTTTAAAAAAAATAAAAAAATTAAGGCATTAATAGCTTTGAAAGCAGAGTAAGTAATTTGGTGTGCCTGACACAACGAATATTTGAGACCATGCAATTAGTCAACTGTTTATTCTATATTTTAGTTTGGATGCTATCATTATTGTGACGCGGTTTTCGCCCAAATTTTCAGGTCAGCGTTTTCGTCCGTGTTCAAACCTCCTTCTTTTTATTATTCCTTTTACACACTCACACATCTCATATTTCTCAACAAAAACAGAATGTGAATTTGTTACTTTTTCATACCTTAATTATTAGTTATGGGCTGAGTCAAAATCCAATTACTGATTATTACCAATAGTTTTTGGTATTTGATTCGATAAGAACTAATCTAAAGAAAACAAATAAAAAAAATTAAGCCTAAAATAACTATTTATGTAACATAAAGAATTAAGAATATATGAAAAATATTAAATAGGAGTTTAAAGAAATAAGATTTATATTAAAATAATATTTTTTTTTTGTGGGAGATGTTTTTACTCCACTTTGCTTATACTCTACCATATATATAGCAGTCATTCTATAGATGTATTTTACTCTGAGTCATAAATGATTGTTACAAGAATATGATTTCACATAGACTCCACAGGTAAAATATACACACTTGGATTGTGTGAACTTGCAACATTATACTTCAACTATTATTTCCTTCACACCATACATAATATATATTATTAGTCTCTGATGAAAACTGCAATATGTAGATCATAGAAATCATGAAAATCTCTGATATGCAAATGAATTAACGTGTTCAAGTTCTCAACGTTTCTGTTTCGTAGGAGGCTCAGAAGAAGGAGCTGCGGATTTCATGGAACAAGATGGCGAAGAAGAGGAAGAAACAATAGCATCGTTATGAGTTGCAGTGTGACGAGGAAGCAGGTGGAAGGGAGTGGAAGAGGCTTGTAATGATGGAGGACGATTTGTGAGGTAACCTAATTCCCTTGAGAGATGAACTTTTTCTGGAAAATTGAGCTTGGCTTTGGTTCCTTTGAATCTGAGAGCTGCTTCGTCGTAAGCAAGTGCGGCAGCCTCCGCGGTGGGAAAAGTTCCGAGCCAAACTCTGGCTGCTTTATTCGGGTCGCGAATCTCCGCGGCCCACTTCCCCCATGGTCGCTGTCTCACTCCTCTATACTGTCTTCTTGCGTTTCCTTCGTACACACACAAATTACACGTCACCAATTTCAACAAACACCTTGCGAGCATCTTTCGTTATGCACACGCACGTCACATTCACGGATGCTACTTTTAATAATTTCACATTTATTCTTATAGATATTTTTGTAATTTTTAATTAATATTTTTATTGAATTATTGAATATATTTTAAAAATTATGTTATCATTTGGGATATTAAATTTTATGTTATGTCTAACCTATTTCAAAGAAATTGTTTTATAATATTTATATATTACACTTATAATTATGTGTATAACTTCTGCCATAAATATATTAAATCTTTAGTTTTACTTTTTTTTTAAATTATTAGTTTTGGTTTTTATAATTAATTAAGGCAAACTTTTGGTATGTTTTATACTAATGTTAAGGTTATTTATTTAGTTAAGTACAAAATTCATTTTTTAAAGTATATATCATTTTATGTTAAAAAAAGAAAAAGATACAAATTTAAATGGTTTACTCTCTTTAGAAATTAGCAAGACAGCTTACGGTGCAATAGAAATAATAATGAGAAAAGGGGCTCACAACCTGTCCACAAACTGTTACCTTTTTTTAGTAATATATCTTTGTTTTCATTACCTTTATTAAATATACAATTGTAATACAACTTACATTCACATTCTATAATTAAGCTCTATTGAAATTGGTATTTTAAAAGTGTTCTTGATTTACGCTAACGAAATAAAAAAAATACTAGTTTTATGTTTGATTTTATAAGAAAACACAATATCAAAGATAAAGCACTAGACATAACGATTTTTGTAATCACAAAAACACGAAACAACCTTTTATGTCGTAACACAACTTCAGAAAATATAAATTACCCACATTGATAACTACACACAACGACAATTTTAACCTTCTAAACTCGCATAGCTTTTCCACACTATATACGATGGTCCAAACTGTATTCACTCTAATCTTTAAACTAGATTGTATTATATATACAGTATAACATCGTACTTTATTCATATGTTATTTAGCACGTATATACATACATCAAACATTGCATAACACACATTCTTTGTATTTTGTCCATTGACTAAATAATACATAGAACAATAAATCTTGTAGTACTACTTATACGTCCTGGGATATATTTTGTATAGCTATTAGCATATGTCTAGAGTGAAGGAAGGGAAGAAAAAAAAAATTAATTTTTCCATCTATAAATCATGATTTTTTCTGACACCAAAAAGAGAAAATAATATCTATATCTTTAGTTTCTTTTTTTTTTCTATTTCTTCCTTTTCAACCAAGCATACCATTAATTTGAAAAAAAGGGAAAATAAAATACATAAGAAATTAGCAGGTTTTCATCATTATCTGGAACTGTGTCTATATACTAATAACATTGGTATATAAAAATAATTCCAATAATTTCATCCTATTTCTCTTTCTAGTTCACATCATTAGGATTTTATTAACATATAATTAACAGAAATGGTATTTTATCAACAGTTATATACAACTCTTGATGTGTTACTTTACTAAAAAAATATATAATAAAGGTTTATTTATAGTTAAATTATGTAAAAAAAATATTAAAAGAATAGTATTAAGAGTGGTAAATGTGAGTATAAAGAAAATAAGAGTTGTTAAGTATCCTGGTCCTATAATTGAAGGGTGTAAAGAGGAGTGTGTAAAAAAGAAGTAACAAAATATATATATATACAACTTTTTATGCAATCATATAAGTGCATGGGAAACAAGATTGAGAAAAACCATGAACAACACATTAATGTAAACGAAAACAACATTCATGTATATTCATGTATATATATATATGCAGGAACCTAACGTAATGTAACTTGCAGGAGCACACGGTGATTTTGAGAGACAAATCAAGAAACCCTAAAGATTGCTAGCTCTAGCCACACAAGGTAATAACATAGTATATCCTTTTCAGGTTTTAACGAAGATAGAGAAGAACACAACAGGGGAACATAATTAATACTTGTTCCTGCATCAAGTCATAAACCCTATCTTCTAATTCCCAGTATTCCATGGTCCTTAATTACTCCTAAAATCAATTACCAAAGCAATCTATATGGAAAAAAGACACAAAGATGTCTAGTATAGTATGTATGATCATGGCACGGGGAGGAACATACCTTGGTGTTGTGGTGGACGTGATGGTGCATTCGAATTATTCTCAACAGCACTGGATTGCGACACTGTTGTTGGATCTTTGTGCAGTGGATTGCCACCAATGACTTGAACAAGGGCTGATACCACAGCTGACATGTCTTGCTTAGACTGAGAACAATAAAACGGAAACGCTTCTTCTTCTGCTTCTTCCTCTTCCAAAGGAAGTGGCCTCTTCCCATGTTTTCGATCCACTTTTGCAACTCAGATCGATCACGTGAAAGGTACGATCAAGTAGCCAACTATATTCAGGTAATTCTTCACTTTGCTGTTCAGCGATGATTCTGAGTGTTAACTGCGAAATTGTGTTTATGGTTTTGTCGAACGTACAAAGTAATTGAATCTAACTGGAAATAAAGTTGTTGATGTTATTGTATTTGGGTGGATCGAAGATAAAGGCGATGATGGAAAGGGAGAAGAAATGGAAGTGGGGAAGAAGCTAGGGTTTTTTTTAATGAAATTTTGAGGACTATACAGAAACCGAAGAAAGAGGAACACAAAAGTCTTCTGCTCCCCGTATTCTTTGTCTGTCTCCTTTTCTTAATTTATCTTTAGCATGTTTACTTTTTAATATAATTCTTCAATTTCTTAAATTCCTTTCCCTTTTGTGTTTATCTTATTTTAAGAGACGAATAATACTTTTATATAACTCGCATACTAACAACTTTATTATAATAATGTTATTATTTTGATGTCATGTGTGTTTATTCCTATTGTTAGAGATAATAAATAAACCTATATTTGTGAATATTATTTGATTCCATCTTAATTTTAATGAAAAAGTTTTATATTATAGATATAGGTAATATTTAATTTTTAAAATTAGTTATAGAGACAATATAGTACACAGATATTTTGTAATTATATTCATTTTGTTTTAAATTATTAAAACATTTTTAAAGTTTATTAAAAAAATAAAATTTATTTTTTATTAATTTATAGGACCATTTGTTTCTTTTTCATTTAAAAAATCTTTTTTTAATTATTTTAATTTTCTGTCTTTTTCAATATTTTTTATGCAGTTCATTAAAAAAAATGTATTACATTTTTGAAAATTATAGAATTAAATCGTTCGTAGAAAAGATATATGATGATTTATGTTTTTTTAATATTTTTATTTATTATTTTTTTGCCACATAGAAATATTTAATTATTAAATATAATTTTTCTTTTGAAATTTGATATTGAGAAGTAAAGTTATATTATAGAGTGTCAAATAAAAAATACATTTATGTATAAGATAAATAAAGTAGTTATTTATAGATATATAAAATTACAAATATTACACACTTTCGCATGGTTTGATTGTTTGGTTTAGTTTGTATAAAAATTTACTTATTTCATATATGAACCAAATATAAAAATTATATTTGATTCTGTTTGGTTTAGTTTGTATATAAAAAAACTCAAACCAAACCAAATTATATTTTTTCATTATTATTAATACATGTATTTAGTCTTGTCTTATTTATTTTGTATGATGACCTAATCTCATTTTTTTTCCATTATAATTAAAGATTTGTTGTCTCCACTACAATTTGTTTAGAACTAATAACAATTATCTTTCTTTTTTTATCAGTCAATAAATTATAATAAATACAAAGATATAAAGGAGATGTATAAGTTGGCCTAAATACTATTATATAGCCTCTAACATCTACCTTTCATTAAGATCTACCTTTCATAAGTTTAATAAACATAATGAAAACATATATAAATACAATATTGTATTGTTTGGTCGTTTTCTTGTATTATTTCCTTCTAGTAATATTTTATTTTGTTTTTACATTTTTCTAAATTTTAAAATGTAATCTGCTTCCACTTCATTCATATTTTTAATATTTATATTATTTTTTCTCATATATTAGTCATAAATCAAGTTAAGCGTATTAATTTTTTCTTTTGCACACATATCTTATATATAACTAAAATAATAAATAATATAATAATATAATAATATTTAAATATTTGATTTTGGTTTGAATTCCAAATTGTTAAAATCTTTAAATCTATAAAAAAAAAATCGATTTTCATCCGTTATTATTATTTTTAATCAGTTTTTAATTATTTTTTAGTCAATTTGACTCTAAAGACCCCTGTTATATACTATTTTCCATATACTGTATTTATTTATTATTACGTAGAGCTCTCTCTCTACAACTATTTTATGTATTGGTATACTTATAGCTTAAATTCAACACCTCACATTAAGTAATTACAAACAATATTGTATTATTTGATGTTGTCGGGCGTTCTAATAATCAATTTTACCTGCTAATTCTTTTATTAATATATAATATAAATATCAATTTATATTAATTATAATTATTTTTACAACAAACCTTAGTGATTATATTCCAAAAATTATGTCATTTTCTATAGTTTTTTTTTTTTTACAAAATCAGCAAGAATTAAAAAGTAAACTGTTTTTAAATTTTTCAAGATTAAGAATATTAGATTATGGCTCTCGAAAGCAAATTTCAACAAACATATGAGATACTTGATAGAAGTCACCAAAAGAAATATAAAAGTAAATGCAGTTATATGTGATCGGAATTTTGTAATACCTATATAACTTAAAATGAACATTCTAATTTCGATAAATTCTATATTATCCATTCCAAAATATTTTAGATTTACAAACTAACCTTAAACATCAGAATGAATATATATAGCATAAAGAATACAATTATCGTACGTAGATTAACACTTTACTAATCATAAAAACTTTTAATTTATATGCGGATTCCAATTTTATATATCAAACTTAGTTGATTCTAAAAATAACCATATACTCATAAATATATCATTCCAAAAATCATTCCTCAAACAAATTATTTACAAATCGTATATCACCGACATCTTAATCTATATAATTTAAATTATTAGTGAAAGAAAAATAGTTCTTTCCAAACATAGGTTCTTATAATACTACAACTCATTCTACCTTCCCACGTATAGGGCCTAAAATAATATAAACAGAACACATCATGCATCAATTTCAATCAAAATTATAATATAAAGTTAAAATATTTATGTTCAAAATACATACATGTCATTTAATCTCATATAACTAAATTCAATCATAATAATTAGAATATAATATGTTTATTAAACGAATTTAATTAGAAGATTGTTTTAATTAGTCTCAGATTTAGATATATTAGGTGGAATCTCATTCAGTGAGTTGAATTTATTCAATCTACTTAGCACATTAGAATTCTTTGGACAAATCAAGTTAAGAAGGGTTGATCATGGTTATTTTTATAAGATCCCCAAAGCGGAATCCCATTTGCCAATTGAAGTATGTAGAATATAAAATTCAGCGGAATCATCCGAAGAACAGTTTCAATTTTTTGAATTCAATTATTCCAACAAATTTACAATGTACAAAATAACACATAGTTTGCATTGTAACATTGATATCATTCAATTTGATTGTGTTAAACTCAGGTAAAAACCAATAATAATGCCAACGCCACTAAAAGTTCGATTCAATTACCTCTACATACTATATTAACACATTCAAAAATAATTCAAAATCTATTACCAAATAGTTTTTTTTATTTAATAGTTATTTTGTGTTCCGATCAATAGACAAAAAAGAGTCGACAATACACCAAAATTTGTAAAGACTTAATAAGAAACATAATTAAAATCATCCAAACACAAAATAAATTATGAACTAGTTAAGATAATAATATATTTCGACTAATAAAGTTAATAAAAAGTGGAATATTCATACATAAAGTTAAATAATTATCCATAATAATACTTATTTTTAGAGTACAAAAAGAACTTATTCTAAATTGAATATTGACGAAATAGAAAATTTAGATATTTATTTTATTTTCTAAATGTAAAATTTGTTTGTATTCTAAATGATAGGATTTGTTTGTGAAAGAGATGAGAAACTATTTCAAAATCTTAAAAGATTTACTCGGAGAGAAAGCTAAAGAGAGAAGGCTGCATGGAAAAAAAAAAAAAAGAAAGAAAGAAGGAAGGAATAAGAAGGAAAAAGGAAAGTGGCCTATGAGCCTTAGACTTTTAATTTAATATAAAAATTTAAAATCAAACCAAATTAATCTTTTTTTAATTTTAATTGATTTTTTTTTTGTTTTTTGTATTATAAAATTATTAATTCTTTTTAAAAAACTATAAAATTTTTAAATAAAGAGTCATGATGTGAACGTTTTTTACAATTATTGACCTATTTATACTTTCAATTTTATTTCATATCCATAAATAAATTGTATAATCTTACACTTAGAAAGTAAAATATAAATTCATTATCATGCTTTGGTAATTATGAATGTAATACAAGTGCATTGAAATCAAACCCTAAAATAAAATTTAATAGATATATTTTTACATGTTTAATAATTGTTAATTATTTTTAAATATATAAGATCACAACATTTAACTTTGTTTGGTTAGATTAAATTTATTATTTTTAATCTGAAATCCAAATCAAATTTATTGAATAAGAAAAAATAAAGTTTAGTTATTAATTTTCATTTTTTAATCAATTGTAGTTTTTTTTATTGGTTCGATTTTTAATCCCTTAATAACGAGTAATAAACTTTACACTCTCATGGTAGACTTATGATAAACTCAAAATATAAAGACGAGTGCAAAGAAATAAAATAGTAATTAAAGGAGAGAATATTCGTGGTGCATCTCGAAGCCAATGACTTATCAATTCTATTATAAGCTTAGGAGTAGAAGATGGTGAATAAATCTTACCTCTGGAAGTTCACTATAATATTATTCTAGGATCAACTCCCCTTAACTTAAGATATCACTCAGCACTCAGAGTTTTGAGAATAATGAAGTTTGGTTCAAGAGAAGAAAAGAAAATGGAGAAGAAACAAGAGAAGAGTGGATTTTTTTGTGCTTCTCTTTTGTTTTGTCTGATTCCATTAATGTTTATCACCTTTTGTCACACCTCACACTAATTTTCACCCCTCTTATCAATGTCTTAAACTAAAAGCTCATAGTAATCCGCATCCCTAGCCCAAGACAAAAATGCGCCAACACATTTCACATAGGAGTATTTACTCAAATAAAACAAAACTATTTATATAAAAACATATTACATAATATTCTAATTCATTCCAATAATTATTAAGGATATTGTGCAAATTTAAAGGTATTTTCAAAATAACAGTAATATAAATAGTATTGAGTTAGATTTTAGTTATATTTAGGTCCATGAAATATGTCTATTTTTAGTTATATTTAAAAAGTTTGGTTGTGGAATGGATGGAGTAACATCCATCACGTGATGAAACATCATAATTCAAAACTATATCCCTTATGTTGTTCGTTTGACATATTGCTAACGATTCCGGTAACTCTTACTTTCAATTATTTAACTGTAGATGCCCTAAGCATGGCACCATAGAATACGAGTTCCAAAAAAATATTAAAGTAAAAATATACGATTACATGAACATGAAAGCATATATAATTCCTTTTAGATATAAAAGTTAAGAAAAAAACGTTGATTTTAATATATGTACCTTCAAATTGATAAACTAATTCTTAAATTAAGCGAAATGTGATGATAAAATCTTGCTACTAAATATAAAATAGTTCAATTATATATTTTTAAAAGTGGAAAAAGTAATTCGTCAATATAAAAATACAATAATCAAAATCAAATTTGACAAAATTCGTAACACATTTATCCAGAGAATGAATTATAAATTAGTGTGGAATTGGATTATTAAAACTGATAGTAAGACCCCATAATTCCACATGATTAGGTTTATTCTATGAATTAAAAATATTAATTGAAAGGGTTGTTTTGCTACATTTATTAATGGTAATTATCATAAAAAGGGATCGATTTAATTTTATTATGAATCAAAATCCACAAAATAATTAAGGAAAACTAAAAAAATCTAATACTAATTTTTCTTACCATTGCTCCTGAAACTCATTTTTCACTATGTTTGTAGCTTATTTTACCCAAACATAATAGAGCTTCATAGTTTTTTGTATCTTAATCTTAATAGGAAAATTTCCAGAGTCAAAATTAGTTTAAAACCGTGTTCAAAATTTGAAAATAATCATCGTTATTTTAGAAATAACATTTAATGACTTAAATGCGAGAGCTAAACAAAGAAAAACAAACTTTTAAAATATAAAAACATTAAGAGATTGTACTAGGACAAAAATATATTTTAGTTCTGTTTAATGTTGCTAATCAATATTTTCTTGTTATATTTCTTTTATGACGGATTATTATTATTATTGCGCATACTTGTATCATACCGAAAGGCAAAAATTGATCCATGCTTCTATAAATAAATTAAGTAAAATTTTGTTAAAATAAACTTATTCCATAACTGGAGTTAGTTAACCAATGTGAGGTCACATTGCATTTACAAAATCAAATATGACCATATTTTGGAAACGAACTAATAGAGAATAACTTTAATATAAAAAGCAATTATAATATCTATCTAATATAGTAAAAAAACAAAAAACAAAAGAGAACAGTAGTATTACTGTTTAGCCAATGTGGACTTGTCCAAGCAACCATACATGCATCATAATTATATCATAACGAGGCCCTTTTTAGTAGATATATAATATATAATAACAAAAAAATAACAAACATTTACGTTATAAATGGACGATGATAGTTATTTGAACATTAAAGTCTGAATTGAAACAATAAAATGTCTAAAGTACAAATCTTTCTATTTATTATGGTCTTTATCTTCTTCGTCATGACCATCATTCTACCACTGTTATGCAACAAATGCAATGTACTAGGATGTAAACTTCAATGAAAAATGTGTATGTGTGTGAGATAGAGAATTCAATACAGTTGGATGAATATGATCACCACGCTGTTGTTGGTGCCATCCCTTTTGGGGTGTACCTTTTCCCAATGAAATGAATTGCTTTTGTGAAGATGAAAGGTGCATCCTAGATCTAATTCTTACAAAGTCCCTTAATTTTGTTCACAAATGCTAGTTGGAATAAGGATAGTTCACATAATATAACCTAGAAGGTTCGTCATCCATGAGTAAAGTAAACTGACACTTTTTACTTATTCAAGGGATAGAATAGCTTTTCCACCCAACTAAGCATTTTTTTTAATAAAATCGACAAGAAAGAAAAGGCTTCTGTCTTGATCCCTGAATATTTGGATGGAAATCTCAGTATTTCTTACTACCTGTTGGAGGATAGAACCTCCATATTTTTAAATTCATTCATTAAAAAATAAATATATTTAATATGCTTAGAACATATAATGAGAAATTTGAGTTACTCTTTGTACAAGAGTAGATTTTTTGGGGGCAGACCCAACCCCAAACCCTCCCCCAAAAAACATGAGAAAAAAGGGAAATTCCAACTATGTGGCTCGATGGGACACTGTCGAACTCATGTTGACACGTTAATCAACATTAACAATTAGAACAAAGCATGAGTTCTCAGCCCTCAAGCCCTTTTTTTTCTATTGAAGATGCAGAAAATGGAAGGGCGTGGAAATTTCACAATATCAATGAATAGAAAATTTATAAATGTACAGACTTTACATGACTAGGCACTCGGTTGGATACTTCTGCTCCGCATGTAAGTTAAAAATTGAGTAGGTAATTCAGCTAGAAGTGCTTGAACTACTGAAATTTCTCCACCTGCAATAGGAAGAAGTTTGCAAGAGATTGCTAAGTTAGACACCATTTCTCAAAAAGTCATGATTTGCAAACATACTGATACCTACTTTGAACGTCACGAAATGGAACAAACTGGACTATGTCACGTGAAGCAACACGACCAGATGAACTTTCAAGCCTCTCTCCTTTGTCCGCATCTAAAATCTGTGACATTGAACAAAACTGCATAAAGCTCTGCAGTAGTAGCCTTAGATGCTAAACAATTGTGATTTTGTGTGTAAAGTGCCACATGCTATCTAGGCTATATACCTCCATTTCTTTGAAATCGGCTCCTCCAACACCAACAATAAGGATTGATAATGGTAGATCCGATGCTTTAACGAGAGCATCTTTTGTTTCTTGGAGATCTGTCACTACTCCATCCTGGAAGGATATTAAATAAATTTCAGCACCGGCAATGAAAAAGGCAAGTTGATGCAAAAATCTTAAAATGTTCTCAGGATGCAAATTTTCTCGTGTGTGGAACGCAAATATTGGTATGCCTCAGCTATTAACACAAATTGCGAAACTAGAAGTCACATTCTGTACTAGGGAAAAAATACGATGGAATGGGTCACAATGGAATCAACATTCCCAATCCAGTGATTAAGTTTTCAAAATATGAAGTACCTCGTGAACTTAATTATGAGTTAATGCACCCTTTCTCAGTTTACACACTTTCTCACTTTAATGAGTGGAATCTCATTTCCACCGACAAAAATTATAACTAATACACTTTCACAGAACAAAAAGCAATAGTAACGAAAACTACATATTCGAACTCTTACTGTTATGATTAACAAAACAAAGTACTTTCTTCCGCCATTTGCTACAGATTGGCTTGCAATCAGTGCAGCATTGGTTATGACAGGTCCAAAAAGAGTTGGTCCTGCAAGGGAAACGTTAAGCAGGGCACTTGTGTATGCCTTCATGATTCCTTGGATGCCTTCCACCTGCAAAAAGACACTTATATATATTATTAAACTATCTTAATATGACAAGAAAAGCAAGATCAGATTTAACATTTCTACCTCACAGTAATGGCTGCTTCCATTCAAGTTGAAACAATGGGAGACAGGACCATCAATTGGTCGTGCTCCAAATCCCCATGTAGGGAATCGCTTATCTGAATCATAATACTGTAAGACCTCCCCAACCTCTGAAATTGCCTGGAAAAAAATATCCATACAATATGGATCAGTAACATATAAAGTTGCGAAATCCAAACCAAGAATCATTTCTCACCCTCTGGTATGCATTTGGCCGTCCTGAAGGATCAATATAATGCAAAGAATCTGGAAGGCGTGGATTTCCATTTGAAGCTGGTAAACAAGAGGAGTTAAGTCAATGAAAACACATAGCATCCACATACTAGCCAGCATGTTAGATGAAAGTTTCAAACAGAATTTCTAAAATTGAACCGGACCTTGAACTAATGAAAGTCGTGCTTCAAAGTTCAATTTAACCATAGTTGAACAAGTAGATTTTAATTTCAATATTATATTAAGCAATATTAAACACAAAATAGTACAATATTAATAAATTCATAATATTGAGAATTAACCTTGACTTATAAATGTCATAACATATAATAATTGAAAATTAAACATAAAATGAAATCAAATATGTCTCAAGACCTTTAAATTCAACAGCACACAAAGCAACTACAATTCATTGATGGAAGCATAGCAATTCCAACAAGTCAAAATCTAAAATTTGAAGCATGGGAGCATTGCAAGTTGCAACAACTTGGTTCATTCCTGGATCCTTAATTCTGTTCCATTTATAGCTCCCTCCATCGAAAATGAAATCAATATTGTGTAACAACTTGAAGGAAAGATTAAATTGGGGACATCTAACGTGTCTTAAAGTTACAACAAGATCTGGATGCTCGTAGACCTGTTACAATGACAATATCTGAAAACTTTACTCAGTTTTTTATAATAAGCTGAAAACTTTACTCAGTATAGAACACTCAAGGAAGAATCGGAACATTCTAGAGAGAATCCTCAATGCACCTGCCCAACACAGTGCATATGTGGCTATGTGAAATTCCCACGACTATTCCAGCAGCAAGATTGTATCATAAAATTAACACTTGATTTAATCCGTTTTGACATAGAAAGACCATTTTCAACAACTTCATTCATGGCTACCAATACTTTGACAACTGAGTAACCTGTAGAAGAGATGCAATTCAACAAGACAGCCCAGTGCGTCAAAGCAATAACAACCCAGAATTTGCACTGCCCAGTTTCTTTGTATCCAAGGAAATTATCCATTAAAAGTTATGTGGAAACACTTCAGCAGAATGGCAGCGTGCAACACCGCCACAAACACTTTCTCAATGTAAGAGGAGCCTTGAGTTTCAAGCAAAGCTTCCAAAAAATGTTTAGGTCACATGTTGTCCATCATGCTCTACCTCATAAAAGTGTACTATCTCACGTTCTTCAAAATAAATCACCCTATGAACATTTAGCAAGGACTCTGACCGACAGAAGTTTAGATGTAGCAATGTCGACCAAGTTCGATACTCTACTTCAGCAGTTGACCTTGCTACCAAAAATGGTTATTTAAATGACTGAAAACTCACCATAAAAGGAAAATAGGTCACAAAAGGAGGGGCTACAATCAGTGAGAGGTACCAAATATAACTTGTGGCTGGAGAATGACTCGATGTTGGTCATACAGGCTTTTCAAATTAATCATATTGTTCTTTGGTATCTTTGATCTAGGTGACGTAATATAGCTTAAATGTAAAAATGAGATTTCATGTTTCTCGTATAGGAAAGGAATCATTATGCAAATGAGCTTGAATGCTTTTGTATAAAATAAAGATGTAACCAGTGGTGGAATGGCATTCCGGATTTTCTTAGATATGATTTCTTTAAGAATAGGTGTTCTTAACCTTACTATAGGTTTATTTATTGAGTAGGTTTTGGCAAAGTCTCTCTACTATTTTGTATTTTTTTTATTTACTTTTGTGCTATTTGGGTCTGCTGCAAATGATTATTGTAACATAAGGTGTCAACCTAGTTGGGATCATATGTTATATGGTGATGCTTTTGCTTGCATACTCTATTTTTTATTCCGTAAACAATTTAAACTTAATTAGAATGAAACCTTAGCTCCAGTGATCAAACCTGTCCCAATTCGGCTTATACTCACTTTGGCAATCTCTCATAATTGGCCCTTAGAGCAGTTGGATGTAAATAATGCCTTTTTAAATGGAGATCTCACAGAGGAAGTCTTTGTGTCAACCGCCTGGACTTGAATCAGAAGATAGGTCCTTGGTCTGTAAACTGAATAAGGCTATTTATGGTCTTAAGCAAGCTTGTCTTGAAAGATTAAAAATTGCCTCGTCAAGACTTCACTTTGTTGCCTGTAAATGTGATCCCTCATTATTCATATACTCTAAAACAGGTTCCACAGTTTATGTTTTAGTTTATGTGTATAATATTATCATCACAGTTAACAATACTCCTCTTATACAAACTTTTACGCAAGAGTTTCTCTCAAGGAATTGCATGAATTTTGGATTATTTTCTCAGAATTGAAGCTGGTTATCAGTCCAATGATTTCTCTTTATCTTACGCAGTTCAAGTACATTTAGGAATAATTTCTAAGACTATTATGTTGGAGGCCAAACCTATTACCTAACGAATGGTAGGAGGATGCAAGCTTAACAAAGATGGTTCTGCCCTTTACTGAATCCATCATTTCAAATGTCTATTGTTGGCTCACTTCAATATTCAACTATCACACATCCAGACATTAGTTTTAATGTATATAGAGCGTACAAGTCTTCACCTCTTCATTGGACTGCTGTCATCCACATTTTGCGCTATCTAAAAGGCAACATTACAACGGGTTTATATCTCTTGCCTGTCTGCACCCTTCTCCTTCACTGCCTATTGTGATGCCGATTGGACTGCTGATCCAGATGATTGCAGATCTACCTCAGGATCTTATGTGTTTTTTAGTCCAAATCTTGTCTCATGGTGGTCTAAAAGAACAAGTAGTTATGGCAAGATCTAGTACTGGGCCGAATATGACAGTCTTGCTTTGGCCACAACAGAAGCTATTTGGATGCAATCATTATTGTCTGAGCTTGCTGTTTCTCATTACATACCAGTTATCTATTGTAACAATCTCAGCATGGTTGCGTTGGTCATATCATAATTGAATTTTACATGCAAGAACCAAGCATCTTGAGTTGGAACTGGTTTTTGTTAGAGAAAACGTTCTCAAACAGAATCCTCACGTTGTTCATGTTCCTGCAGTTGATATTCTTACAAAATCTCTTTGTCCTTCTCCTTCTCGTTTGTTTACTTTTTGTTTGATTAATCCATTTATAACCCAATCTGAATTTGAGGGGGTGCTAGTATAAGTAATAAAAAGCACTTTTGCTTCAATGTATCTCTTTTTTTGTTATTGGGCTGTAGCTATTATGTTCTCCAGCCAGTTATTGGGCAGTAGTGGTGTCTGACCCATCTCTATCTTGTGCCTACTATAAGTGACTCATCGCTATCTGATGTAACCAACTTTTCATTCCTCAATAATATTGCTACTTCATTTTTCATATTTTATGAAATTCTATTATCAATTTCTGTTAAATATCATAATATCTACTACTACAGTAACTAGATGATTTCCATGGGTCAGTGACTCCTCTCAGGTAAGCTTTTGCAAAAGTAACATCAACCATAAATTAGCAACATTTGACAATCTAAGTTATGTAAAACAAGAAAAGGGGAACCGAGAAAAAATTGAAGAAAAACAACACTTACGGATAAATTCAAGTTGGGACACTGCAATCCTACACTAGATATATAGGAGATTCAACCACTTTTTAAACTCAAAAAATCCAAATCTAAAATAGGAATAGAACATGTAAATTTCAACTAAATTCGTATATCCAAGACCCAAACAACTAAAAACAAATTCCCATGTTATGAATTCAACAAGCAAAATTACCTAATTTCACATTGGTTAAGAATGCTACATAAATTTGGTTAATGCTCTTGATCTCATAAAATAAATAAGTACTTTTTCTAAATTACCCTCATTCATATTTATTAGGGACGGTGCCCAAGTTTAAACATAAATGGATTTTTGAAATAATAGCTTTAAATAGGATTGAGTTGGTTTGACTTTGTTTATATTTAAGTACAATAGACATGGCCCTTTTCTTGATTATATTTGAGTCCAAAGGAAGTATTGCCGAAGTGTATCACTCGACTATTTTATGCACACGTATATACAGGACATTAATTACGACGTTTGTTACAGCCCAGAAAATAATTTATCAGGAACAACTGGAGATATATGATATACCTGTAAAATCAACAGCCACCATGAAGTTCAATTCAAACCCCCCAGCCAAGTAATCCAAGAAAGAATATTGGACACTTTCAGTATATTTGTCAACGTAAAAGCGGCCCTTTAACATCTGCATTATAGTTAAACTTTCAGGAAAATATAGAGGAATTAATGATTGAAATGAACTTATTTTAATATAATAAAACCTTGTTATGAGAATTATGACCCGCAGCAGCAGACAGAACAAAATTTCCTCCTTGGCCACTGGAATAAAGCTTCTCCAGCTCCATCAAAGATGTCTGCACTTTTCTGATAAAACAAGAATAAACAACCCTAATATGCATTTTATCCTAGAAATAGATTTAAGGGACAACGAACAAACGACTGAAAAAGTTAACTGCTGATTACCCCATCAAATCATGTTTGCCGTTGCTATTAAAATTATAGCACTCCAGTATCAAAGGATTTTCCTGTATATAATAAAAATGAGAATGAGATAGCTTCCAGTATGCCACCATGTCTATACCAGAGTTCAAAACAGCACCCCAAAATAAAATATAAAATACGTGATAAAGTAGGGACAAATTTCTTTATGTTAACAATAAATGGATAATGACCCTTTCTGCAACTATAAGGTTGTAGGACACTGGCTTGGTGGTCACTTTAATCACTGAAATCTCTCCCATTGTATAATGGTGGACATCTCATGCATCAGACAGACCTTATGATAACAATGTATGAATGCTTTCAATGGACTTCAGTGGTATGCCAGCAGCATACCTTCATTACAAGTTAACACTAACTAAAACCCAATACCATATGTAGAGAGAACTGTAGAAATACTGTGTGATGGAATCCCTGCGTGTGCTGCACAGCTGAGAAACATACACAAACACATACATATAATACATAGTGTAGCACAATTATCTAGAGATGGGCTCAAGACATTTGTCAACTGATCTCTAGAATATTCGTCTTTGCCCCAGTGGAGATCAAGGTGTGCAAAGTTGGAGATCCCAAAACATGATTACAAACTAATGAATATCGTCTAGAAAGCCCATGCAATGTTATCAACATAAAGAAAGTTTGTTGTTGCTTGAGTTCTTGGGCGGGAGTGGTAGCAGGGAGCTAGAGTTCATTGAAGTCATTTGGAAAAGACCATGGACTTTGCCCAAGTACTCAACCATGGAGCTATCAATGTGGCGAGGGGCTATGATAATCAAGAGATTGTGGCAAATGCCATAGGCATTGAGTACCATTGGTGTATAGCAATTGAGCTTGCTCTCAAACCCTAGAATGTCTCATGGGTCAGGGAAGGATGAATAGATGACTGAAAAATGCTACAAATTTAGGTATCAACTTTGGTCCAACGAGGGTGTTCCTTTTCATCAATGGAGGAAACTCTCTCAATGAGATGGCCAACATAATTATATACCTTAAGCCAAAGCTTGATATCCAAGGCCTAGGTGTCATAATTATTGCATCTAACTTGTCAATGGAGAGTAAGACATTGACATAGTAGAGATTGAATATTTAGACCTATCAACAAGACTATCCATGAGTCACTTGGAAGAGACAGAAAAGAGTAATGGGAGAGAAAAAAAGTCCACAAAAGAGAGGAGCGATGAATAGCAAACTTCAATCTGTTAGATCAAATACTTATCACTAGGTCAAAAGTTATAACTAATAATTAGAGCAAAACTTTTTTTATTTAAGAGCATTACAGCCCAAGTGTCGCAATTCAATTATGACTTGATCCACCTGACTTCCATCATGGAATAATTGATGCAACCCGTAACACAATCACCAAGCACAGACCAGATCTAGTAAAAAGACATTGAGACGAGTGCAACGCCAATTGGAAGAACGGGCTGAGGAAGATGATGAGCATTAGGGAATCTTGCTGCTCCAATGTATGCAAGACCAGCAGTGCTGGAATCATTTGGATGGCTTGACTTCGATGGTGGATTTGGTGGTCGAAGTTGCCATCGGTGACAATGGTAGACAACTGAATATTTCTAACCATATACTTTATATAGTTATGAAAAAAAAATGCAATGACCTTTCATTTGAGGAAATATTTGAAATCAATTATATGTATCTTTACTTTCCTAGGCAATCAAAAGTAAAATATGTCTATAAAAATATGGAAGCTAGGCAAAAATGTCATTATCATATATAAGTATTGTTGCTATTTTAAGAATTATATTAGGTTAGGAGTATAATTGCATTAAACATGTGTAACATAAATATTAGCATAAATGGTAGTATGACATTAATGCTTTTCATAACAACATTACATAGAGTCTCATTAGTAAACTGATTTGCATTTCGCTTTCCCTTTTCCATCTAATCCTTAACTTTCATTTCAGCACAGTATTCTGGCCCCTGCCCATGGTTGCCTTCACCATGGAGTTTTCAAATAATAGAACCGTTAGGATACAGTTGCAAGGTATGAGCCTTGAGCCTCACATTGGAAATAGGGGATTCTATTCTCCTGTGGGATTTAGAAGGCCTTGGGCTCTTCAACTATAATGGCTAGCTTTTGTGATGTGTTTCTCCCAAGGTTCTTATCTAGAACTCCACAATATTTTTTCTGTTTGTAGATTAGAATTTTCACTTTCCTAATTAGTTTTTCAGCTTCCTTCACATTTCCTTACGATGGTCAACTATGTGTGTTTGTCCTATTCAAGTGGAATTTTACTTCTCCATTGATTTGACCTTGTCTTTGGAAATTAGAATACCTTGGATTGTACTAGATGGATTGACTTGACATATTAGAATGAATAAGAATAATGAGGATTTTTATATCACATTTGTTTACAAATAGTTAGTAAATGATTCTTCCATTTCTCTTTTCAATATACTCTATAAAATGCAACAGACAAAACATCACTGTACGTTACTTTTATACCTTGCTTCCTATTTGTTGAATATTCACGAACACTGGCTTCCATATTGGGTTGAGATTGTTCTTTATAACTTCTGTTTTGCAAATTGGAATATGACTACCACCTTCCACAACTTTTGACATCAATAAAAAGGGATCCTGTGGGACAAATAAAAGCATGTCTTAGTTAATAATTGATGTTCCTCATAATGACTAACAAAAAGTTAAAAAAGACAAACATATACATATACATACACTTCTTGAGAAGAGATCCCTATATTCCAAATCAGAACATCTGAGTGTCATCTCTACTGTTGTCTTTGAGCTAACACATTCCTCGGCATGCACCAAGAGCTTTCCACAGTTTCGGGACTGGGTAGATCTGGTAAAATCTTCTGAGTGTAAATCTAATGCCATTGATCGATCAAACTTTGTAATTATCTGCAAGGGCCAACAGGCCAAAATTGTTATTGTTGATGGATGCATTTGTTCAGGATGCCATTTTATTTTCAGAAATTGATAGGACTGCATAATTTGAGTATATATTTCTTGGAACCAAAAATTTTCAATATGTTTGGTACTTACCCAATTAACTGGGGAAAAAAACAGCAATAGTGCTAAAGATTAGTGGTAAAAATATAGCTTCATTGAGTGTTTGAATTTTCTTTTAGTTGTCAGATATCAATGAACAAAAACGGTCTCTACTTTACCTCAGATAATGCACAGGTTGCCTCACCTAGATGTTCCTGCTCTTCTAGCTTAAGCATCTGCATAGGACAGACAAATATTTACAATATGGACTTCTATCCTCATTTATCAACATCCTATCACATCTAATGAACTATCAAGTAAAAAGGTCCAGATACAAAATTAATACACTTTCAAGGAAAGAACTTGTAAAGTATTTTTGCACACCCTTGCAAGGAGATTATAATCAGAACCACTAGTTAAAATATAAAAGTGGGGTTCAGTTGTTATCTCCAGGGGTGAACAATGAAGGCTGTGAGGAATCTAATTGTGTAAATAGCAGCAACCAAAAAATCTCATCCAGTGAGCATTGTATACCAAGTATGCAAAAAAATTTTACTGCCCTCTCTAAATGCTTCAGAACTGTGAATTCATAGCAGGACAGCATATAGCATGCAAGTTTTTCCTACAGAATAAAAACCTTGAACCAAAAAAACAAAGTAAATGTAACTGATACGCCACACCATATAATAAGGCATAAACTATATTTGAAGTCTAAACAGTTGCATGTGAAATCTGAAGACAGATGACATCAATATCAATGTTTGTATGTAATTTGCCTTGACTAAATTAACACAAATAAGATTACAAGATTCTCAGAATCATTGAGCCGTTTCTAAGCAAGCAAAAAAAAAAAAAAACTCTCATAAACAGGAAATGGTAGACTATTATCTAGTTTGATGGCAAAAGTGTATATTAGAACCATTATCTTACCGAGAAAAGAAGGAAAACTAAAAACATGTATGACATAATAAACACTATACCTTTACACTTGCATTGTGAAACTGAGTATCAACATCATATACACGAAACCTGTTATGAAAGAAATTTTACAAAACAGTTCCTGCTGAAAAAACAAAAATGTTCATGCGCCTTGTTGGAAGTAAAAACATCAACATTTAAACTTACACTAACTCCTGAACAGTCTCAAAATGATAAGTGAGAGTGTGTTTAGTAATCCATGTAGGATTTAATGAATTCAGAATCACTTCTGTCCGGCCAAGTTCCTTGAGTGCTCCATTTTTTCCTCTTTCATAAAGAACCAACATTGGATCACTCTACATAGATGAACAGAGATGAAGCATTACACAATAATCATGCATTTGATTAATGAGAATATTATCTATTAAAAGCATGACATTTTATTCAAAGAATCACAATCAGTACATCCAAACAGACAATTGAAATGACCTCGTTGATCATGTAGTTTGTTTGTTGAACTATTTTAACAAGTTCAATATGCCTTCATCCTTTACAACCATGTAAGGATGCGTTAGGGGCATTCTTTTTTTTGTCTGGAACCAAAGAAAGTTATTAAGCTTTTCATTTTTTTAATATATTCTGTTTGGCTCTCCATGCTCACTGCAAATTATTTTGTCGAAAGAATACAGTTTTTAGTATTTTAATAAGAGCTAAGGAAAGGTTTCTATGCATCTTCCACATAAGAGAACCAACTTGCATTTGACCTGAATTTTCCTTTTGATACGAAATTTTTGTAGTGCCCACACAATAAATACTACTTTTTTAACAAAAAGCATATTTCAAATCTCAATCTAGGATTCAAAACCTTTGAAACTCGAACACGCCTTTTTAAAAGAGACTAATACAATAATTTTCTAACAAATCATAAACTTATCATAAAGATAAGAAACAAATCCTATATATAATCAAGAATATTTAGATTATATATATTTCTTTTCACTTTTGTGATTTTAGATACATGAATTAGATTTATTTTTTGTTATATTTGACTAACCTTGTTTATAGATAATTTTTTAATACATAAATCTTGATTGTCAATTTATATAATTCCTAATGATGTAATATATAGATCCATGTTCCTCTGTCTTATATTTTGGATAAGATTTAGATCCTTCAGATGTTTGGCTTTCAAAAAGTAAGTTCTGATGACAGAATGATACGGTACAACTAAAACACATGACATTACCCATGTTCGAAATTCACATCAAAACAAACAAACTCGCTGCTAGAAATGTGCAATTCACAAATGCACGACCCCAAAAGCTACATGTTCTTCCTCAAATTTCTAGAACTAAAAATCAAGTGATTATCACCACTTCAGAATTTTCCTATTATCAATTTCTCCTGTAAGTGAATAATTGAGGCGCGTGTAAGATAAATAGTTCAGAAACAAAACATGATTAAGCCAGTATGAAACTAAGATTAACATCAGCGAAGTAAGTAAATAAATAAAGAAATAGCTATAAAAGAAAATTACAGAAACAGATAAAGAAATTGACAGCTGTAAAATTACAACAGCAAAACTACCATTTCTCTCAAATCATCTCAATTGTCAATTAAGCATAGGATTTCTCAGAGACTGAGATTCTCTAACTGTATCAGAACCTCATTCATTAAAGAAAAACTTCAATTCAAAAGCGTTCAAAGAGGTTGAGATTCACGCAATGACTAAAGTGACAAACCTTGGAGACTATATCCCGATCACGCAAGCCAGAAGCAGAAAACGACAACTGCAAGACAAAAGTGATTGAAAAAGCTACTTCAGTAGGTGCGAATTGAAGTAAAGCGACTTAGGAATAGTAAGAGAAAGAAGAAACAAAAAGTAAGAACCTCGATCTGAGAGAAGAGGCCGTTATAGCCGCGAGACCTGAGGAAGCTATCGACGGCGTCGTTGGGACCGTTGGTCGGGTTGAGGTGGTCGGAGGCGGTACCGCCAACGGCCATTTTGCCGCCGGCGATGTCGGAGCAACAGTTGCCCATGGGATGAAGTAAACGAGTAGTAGGTGACCGGAAAGACGGTGAAAAAAAAGTAGAAAATTGAAAGGAATATCGAGAAAAGAAAACTTAAAGACCCGGAATATCCTATTATGTATCTACTCATCACATTACCAAATTATCTGTTCTTTTTTCTTTTCCTCTCGTTACTCCTTATGTACAAATTTTGTATATAATATTATTTAAAATATTGCTGTATTACTGTTTTTTTTAATCTAATTTCAAATTAGTCATCTTTGTAATGAAAAATAACACTAAAAATTCCCGTTCAAATAAGGCTTTTTTTAGCAACTTTTAAAAACAATTTTTGGAGCCTATACACGTACTAGGTAATTTTTATCATACATGCTATGTATAAAAATGTGTTTAAATATACTCCTTAGAATTATGTTGGACAAGTTGGTAATATTGGTAATCAATTTATCATACAAAATGATTATACACAATATCGATATTAAACCAGTAAAACCTTTCAAAACTAGTTAAACGGAAAAAAAAAAGTAGAAAATCACAATTTTTTTATAAAAAAATTAAAAGCAATATAAAATGGTATTCAAAATATAAACTTATTATCATTAATAAAAAATAATATATATATTATTTAAATTTTAAGTTAAATACAATAGATATATTTATTTAAAATTTAAATATTTTTAAAATTCTAAAAACCTGTATTTTATATTTCATTTTAGATTTTAACATAATATTGTTATTAATACTAGGTTGTCCTGTTTGAACTATTACACCTTCAACGATTGTCTTAACTAGTTCCATAATCAAACAAATTTAAAAAAACATTGATATATATATATATTACAATTTACAAGAAGAAATATCATTTTGTTGTGAAGATTTTTGGTCTGTCTCTGTGTGAATAGATATGTTCTTTTAGACTGCTTGTATTGTTTACTTTATATGAAATGGCTGAAATAAAATGTAATAAAACAAGATAAAATTGACGAAGAAAAAAATAACTGTTTTCGTATTACTTGAGGATTGAACTGTTTTTTTAAGAAATAAGTTATTAACGTCACACGTGTTGAATAGATTTCTCGTTAAGCAAGTTAGAAAAGAAAAGCAAATTAAGTAATTTTTAATCCCTCTATAAAACTGTTAATTTTGTATATCTTCTTTAATAAAAAAATATTTCTTCTTTAATCTTCCATAAAAATTTTGTTTTTGTTCCTACATTTTACTAACATATCCAATCAAGCAACGCAACAATAGCGAGTAAAATTAACACGTACAATTTATTTTTTTTAATTCTAAAACTTTTTTATATTTTGCTTTTTTTCCTTCATAACGTCTTTTTTAGTCTCTCACAAAAAATTAGTTTTTATTTGGTTTATTATTTTATTTTTCTTTTAGTATTGCAAATTTGATAATGAAATCCAAAAAGAAGAAAAAATCTTTAAAAAGTTATATAGTTAACAATCTTATTTTTTTAATTTTTTAATAAATAAAAAATATACAAATATAAAATATAAACCGTAATTGAAGAAAAGACATTACTTTTGTTATATTGATTAATTTTTCTATTTAAAAATAATATTATAAAGTCATCGTATTTAACGGCTGATATAATTAGTTCACCGTCATTGAATTTAACGACTGACATAGTTATTTAACCATATATATATATATATATATATATATATATATATATATATATATATATATATATATATAATTTTAAAATATAAAAGATATTTT